>CEQY01196240.1_pt1 | contig 13095 bp, 9 predicted proteins | sample 361391 | NCBI WGS metagenome assembly CEQY01 (sample SAMEA2621075, study PRJEB7988) | marine metagenome | isolation source: saline water (ENVO:00002010), including | reverse complement strand
CCTGCAAATCTTAACCATCTTGCAGCTTTTAAAAAAAGAAAAGGACCTCCCGTTGCAAAAGAGGCGACCCCTAAAACATTATTAGTGAGATCATTTCCACTTAAATAGCGTCTATCAATATGACACATAAGAAGTTCATTTTCATTACGAGACAGATCTTGATCTAAATAATTTTCCCATGAACTTCTATTCAGCAGCATATTCATTTGCTTGGGGCCAATATCTGCAGTGCTACTTCTTAGCGAGGCTTTATCTTCTCGCGCTTGAGACAACATGGGACCTATTACATTACGATAAAACTCTTGGTAGATCTCAGTTTGGGTTGCTGAATTGGTGTTAGGATTTCCCCCCTGACATATTCTTTGGTAGACCTCGTTATCATCCATCGCCTTATGGATATAACCTAGCATGATAGGGTCACCAAAACGCCAAGTGGAAGATTTAATAAGCTCAAATTTACTTTGCTCAACTCTATAGTCTGCAAATAATTTTTCCTTTTTCTCTCTCCATTCATTTTTTTGATCTTCAAAAAAAGGATTGTAATAATCTTTTCCCGGTGGATCTAACAAGTTATCATAAACTTTAACTTCATCTCTTAGGGCGGCCATTTTTTGATAATGTGCTCGAAGATCAGGAATACGAATACAGAGTGATTTCATAAGGTCACGATAAAAACTTTTAAAAATACCGTTTGGTCTAAAAGATTGCAGCTGATTTATTTCACAATTAAGATGGGATAATTGCTCGTTTCTCGCTCTGGTAATAAACTGTTTTTCTCTTAGATTTAAATTAACATTATTCAAAAATTGTGAGAGGTCACTTAATTCATCAGAGCTTGGTTGCTCTCCACAGCTCACTTGATTATGATGCCAGTTGGCCAATGTGTTTTCAGCACAGGTTCTTCCAGCATTTCCTAAGAAAAGACTCACCCCTGCGTTGGCATCTAAGCGGATTTGATTATAGCTGCGAATAATCTCTGAACTATAGGCCAGAGCAGTATAATGAACAAAAAATATCATGATGAAAACTTTAGCCATTCTGTTGTTCTTATCGGTTTTTTTACCTTGAGTATTAAAAGTGTGTAGATTTCTTCAAGTTTTCTTAAGTTTCCAATATTATTGGTCACATAGCCATGTAAGAATTACTGATGAGTTTAGCCAAAGCATAGACATTACTTTATATTTCCTCACCATGATAGCTTATATCTACGCTATATTCACAGCGCTTCTTTGGGGGGCAGGTTTTATTGGAAGTCGTTACGGCCTGGAAGAACTTGGTGCCATGTGGGTGACTTTTGGCCGCTTTGCTATTGCCTTTGCTGTCACTCTCCCCGCTTTATTTTTTATCAAGAAAAAGAAAATTGCATGGGGTGGGTATTTTCAAATTTTTATTTGTGCCTTCTTTCTCTCCATGATTATGTTTTTACAAATCAAAGGATTAGAATATACAACTGTGGCCAAAAGTGGCTTTATAACTATTCTCTATGCGTTTATCACCCCGCTTTTGAGTTTTTATTTTTTCAAAAACAGGCTCTCAAAGACTTATTGGGGCTTACTTATCATCGCATTTTTAGGGGTGTTACTGCTCTTAGATCTAGATTTTGCTAATTTAAATTTAGGTGATTTTTTAACCCTTTTATGTGCTTTTGCTTCTGCCGGCCATATTATTGCCGTATCGAAATTCAGTAGAAATTTTAATCTGGGTCAATTCAATCTTATTCAATTATTTTTTGTCTGTCTGATTACCCTTCCCCTGGCTTTTTTACTTGAGGGTGGACAAAACATAACGCAGTTAACTTCAAACTTTATAGCTAACCCCACTAGTTTTTGGGGGTTGGTATTCATGGGAGTTTTATCCACAGCTCTTGCTTTTTTCTTGCAAGTAAAATCTCAAGAGCAAATAGCTCCTCATAAAATAAGTCTTATCTTTCTTTTTGAATCTCCTGCAGCAGCGATCCTAGGCTTTATCGTTTTCAATGAAACCTTAACCGCTAATGGATTGCTAGGATGCATGATCGTGCTCACCAGTGTGGCGATGCTACCTTTTGAGAGACATATTGCCTATCAGTTGCGAGTTTTAAAAGTAATGATGAGACCAAGAAGAGTGAACTTCAGAAGAGTTCCATTGATCACTTCACTCTTCAAATAGAAAATATGCAAAGGCTTATTTAAGCTCGTGTGTAGTTATATTAACAACCAACAGTTTTGCTATACAAAGTTTAGAATTTAAATAGACTCAGAGAGAACAAGCTTAAACAAAAGAGAGGAATATTGTGAGTACACCAAAAATTTTAATTTTAACACTTATCTTAACCCTTTCAGCTTATGCTGATTATCAAGTTAAACAAATTCATGCCCCGGGCGAGTTGAGCCAAGATAGCTATAGTGTTTTTCTTGATAACGGAGAGATTATTGAAGTCGAAGAATCAAATCTTGAACTGATTGACACCTTAACCGATGCCATGAATTCTCAGAGCAAAGTGAGTATCACTAAGATCTCAAATAATACTCAAGCTCCTGACCTTATTGCAGATGCTATTATCACTGAAAGAGCGAGACCCCAGATTAAGCAGATGTATTCGCCAGAAGGATTTGAAGGTCAAAAATTTAGAACGCTAGATCCACTTGAGAATGCCAATATTTCTATGCTACCTAGCTACGATGCCGCTCAAAAAGTAATGAACGGTATGAAAGGTGGCACCCATGATGATTCTCAGTGCTATAATAGAGCTCATATGTGGACTTATGAAGCACTAGCTTATAACAGAGTTAACCTTGGTAAACTTTGGATTTATTTTTCTAGAAAATATATCCGTGAGTTTAGATATAAGTGGTGGTTCCACGTGGCCCCTTATACTCATGTTAATGATGCTAACAAAAGATATGTTCTTGACCGTGGTTTTACGAAAATTCCATACAACGTAGAGAACTGGAAAAATATCTTTATTCAAAATAAAGCCCAGTGTAGAGAAGTTAAAAGTTATACTATGTATGAGCGTGAGAATGGAAGTGGACGAGAGTATTGTTACTTCATGTTCTCAAGTCAATACTACTGGCAACCTTACCAGTTAGAAAACCTTGCTGAAGATAGACAACAAACTTGGGGTTATAGAGAAAACCAAATGAAAATTGCCTATAAAGATGCTCTCAGACGTCGTTGGGATAGAGTTGTTCCGGTACTTCCGGCCACACCGGTTAGAGGTGATGACGGACGAGTGATCTCTCCAGTTGAGCCACCAAGAGAAGTTCGTTCTTACCGAGGATTTAGAGAGGGAACAAAAGTTCTTTATGCAAATAGATGGCGGGGAGAAATTGAAGAAGTTTACTCTGACGGTATGGTAAGAGTTGATCTGGAAGGTGCTGACGATGTCATGGCCAGAGTAGAAGATCTTGGTCGTGAAGTTGAATACTTTCAAGGCTGGGAAGAAGATGATGATGTTTATGATAGCCGTGGCAGAAAAGGTGATATTGAGCATCTTTTCGATAACGGATGGGCCATTGTAGACATTGATAATTACCGTCCAGACGTGGCGATGCCATTAAGTTCACTTAGAAAACGCTAAGTACCTAAAATCTTATTAAAAAATCTTTATCGGATTAAGGAAATACATTAATTGTCATCTCCTTAATTCCGATAAAGAATCGTGAAATTCTTTATAGTTAGCCTCACATTAATTTGTTTTATCACCACCAATGTTTTTGGTCAGGTGGCACAAAATGGAATTATAGAAAATGCCGACGCCAGATTCGGTAGGATTTATGATCGCTTAGTTGGCAACAGAACCTGTGATCCTCACGCTAATCTAGATGAATATCGTCAAGTCAGATGTGGCCTTCAAGTTCAAGGGCATCTGGGCTATATGCACGATGGAGATAATTCTTGGGGTGATAACTCTCTAACACCAGCAGTTTTCCAACAAGTCACAGATAATATTGTGTTTCAAACGGCTGCACTGGATGTTTATAAATTTAATCAATGCCAGGTTAGTTTCTATAGAAACTATCGCAATGACCCCCAAAAACATACGGATATGCAAGAGCGTGCATGGGTGGCCTTCTCCCAAATCAAAACAGAACTTAGAGGAGAAGTAAATTCTGTGGACACAATATCAGAAGATCGCGATCGACAATTAAGAGCTGCTGCCATGTCTACCGCACCTACTTCTGATGGGCGTATCACAAATATATACGAAAGAGCTTCTACCGCTAAAGGTCCTCACGAAGCAGAAATTGCTAAACTCTGTGCTTCAGTACCTCTAGGTAATAGAGATGCCATGAAATCATTTCTACAAAGAGCTGCCAGACAAAATATGAATGAATCAGCTTTCAAAGCAGCTTATCATCAAGTGGTTCTCAACCAGCTAACAAGCGAGGCTAATTCTGCTTTCAGTAGAATAGATGCCCTCTCAAATCCAGGTACAGATCCTGATCACCCTATCTTTGATATCAATATGCGCACCAAAAGAGATCTTATGCAAACGGGTGTTATCGATAATTTGCTGGTTGATAATAATCTCGAGAGTTTTGCTGAATCAGAGTATATGTGCCGTTACCGCTCTCAAGAGCGAGGGGAAATCGTCCATACAGGTGCGCAAATTTTGTTAGCAGCTGTAATGATGGCCATCTCTGGAGGATTATTTACTCCTTATTTTATTGCCACCATGAGAATAGCTTCCTACGCTAGATCGGCCATATCAACTGCAATAGGTTCAACACGGGCAGGACAACTGATAAGATCCGGTGGACAACTTTCTACCAATGTTACAAAAGCGATCGGTAGAGGAATAACCAGTTCTCATGCGGGAAGACTGTTATTGGGTGGTCTTGCTACATATGATGTGGCCACTGTTTACGCAGATGTTAACCGTGAATGTTTTAGTTCAGAATATTTAACTTCAAAGTCTCATCCTAGCTGTAACGCTGAAAAGCAGTATTATGAAATTATGGCAGAAGCAAATACAGCAGGCTGTCTTATTGGCCTTGTTGGCTTTGGGGCAGCAAGTATTGATACGATTCAATCAATAAGAAGAATCAACAGACTGAGTGGGGGTGATCAAGATGCAGTTGACGACCTCATGGAAGTCACGACGAGTAGAATTGAGAGAAGACTTGCCAACGATGTAGAGATTCCTTCTTCTCAAACGATTCAAGTGCAAGGGGAATTTACTCCTTCAGACTTTGCCCTCACCCGCGAGCAAGTTCAAGCCGCAAGGACAGAACTTAGGGCCAAAGGAATTATTCCAGGAGAGACAAACTTAACTCCAGAGCAGCTGGCAGAATTGACTCCCAATCAAAGAGTCGTTTTTTTCGAAGATATATCAGGAACAGCACTTACTCCTTCTCAAAAAACACAACTTGAAGAAATCTATACTGGAAACCTCTCTTTAATAAGGCGCAATCAAAGATTAAGAACATTATTGAGAGCAGGTGATGATAACTTCACCCCTACTGAAATTGAAGGTATTATAAGAAGACTTGATGATTCAGGAATCGTCCCTTCGAGAGTGAGCACTCCTAACCCATCTGCAGCAACTCCCCCACCTCAAGCAAGTCAAATTGTCGAAGATGATTTTATGAATAATTATTATCTGAGAACTAATAGCACCCCTGAGCAAAATGCAAATTTTATAAGACTTGCTAGGGCAACGGACAATCCTCCGGGACTCTTTTTTCTTGATATTCAAAATCAACGTTTAAAAGAATTAAATGATATGTTGGATAACAAACCACTTATCGATGCTATCAATAATAAGCACCATGAGATCGTGCAAGATGCTCTAGCTGGATTTAGAGCACGTCATCCTGACATAGACTTTAATATTGAAACTTATTCAGATTATAAAGGAATTCGTTTTGCTATCCAAGGTCCTCCAGGTCAGGAATCGAGATACATGCAAGAAATCAGTGCTATGATGGAAAATGTAGAAGTCGAGTTCACTGCTTTTTTAAATAACAGAGGGCTTACATCTCTAACTGATTCAGCTCGAGGAGAAAACTGGTTTGGTTTCGGGGTGGCGAGAACAGCTGATCAAGCAAATGTCCAGGCAAGGTTTCCTCCAGGAACTTCATGGAAAACAATCAGAGATTCATGGAAACATGTTGAAGACTATAGAAAGAATATTGAGGAAGTTTGGGGAAATAGTCCTCTGATGATGCAAATTACAAATGGGATATCACGGGTTCCTACACCAGAAGTTTTTGAATTATTGAGAAAGAAGAATAACCCTGGCGAGATCGCAAGGATACTCAACAGAAGATATAATTTAGACCCACGTATGAATACCGCCCATGCAACAGAGCTCATGATGTATTTTAATCGTGTAGATGATTTTTCTCCAGGTCTACTTATTGAAAGTCGAGTTCAACACAATTTTGATTTGGCCGACAACGGTGGACTTACAATCGATTTCGCTGGAGTAGGAAGTCATAATGCTCAGGCTACAGCAGAAGCCCTGTCGAGAGGAATAACTTTGGAACAGGCCATAGTGAGAACAAGAAGATTGGAGGCGGAATATACCGCGAGACTAGATGAAATTAAAGAAGGTGCTAGGTCTGCCTTAGAAGCAGTTTTTACTCGCCATAATATTCGCGGAGAAATCACTATCAGTGGTGATGATCTGGTGGCGATTCCGAACCAACCTCTTTCCAGAGAAATTAGAGACGAAATAGTACTGGAGCAAGCACGTAATAATGTCCCCTCAAGTATGCGTATCAGTTTTTTCCGTGATGGAATTGATAACACATCGACCAGGGCTATTGTAGCCACAGAAGGTGAAGGTTTTGAAAAAGCGCTTAGATCAAGACTTGAGGGAGTCCTCACTCCAGCAGAACAGCGCTCCTTAGTCTTTGCTACAGATATGCAAGGAGCTCAATATGGTGAAGGCGGAGTAAGACTTATAACCAATGGTGGTCTCTCCCCCGCTCGCATGCGAGTGGTCTATGAACAATTTAGTGAAGTGGTAGGGCCTCGGGCCATTGTTCCTATCTTTAACTAGGTAAGGCTCTGTAATTATAGATTTTTTAAATCTATAATATTTACACTGACTTATGTCCAACTTGTCAGATGATTTCAATATGAATAATTTGGCCATATGAAGTTAATATGGCCTCTCTTACTTACTATTTTTCTTTGTTCGAATCTATATGCGCAAGATATTGCCAAAGAAATAATTCAAGTGAGCACATTAAGTAAGGATCAGCGCTACCATCATTGGGCACATAAATTTATCAATCTTCCCTATGGAGATAAAGGACCACTTGGTGAAGGAAGGTTTGGTGAATACGATCAAGATCCCCTCTATCGCTTTGACCTATTTGACTGCACTACTTTTGTAGAAACCATCATCTCTTTGTCTCAAAATAATAATTATGATGACTTTCAAAAACAAATGCAAGATATCCGCTATCAAGATGGCTATATCTCTTATCTAACGAGACATCATTTTATCAGTTTGAGTTGGATCAATGCCAATGAGCAATTGGGTTACTTCACAGACGTGACTGCAGACTTAGGTTTTAGAACCTTAGAAGCTCAGGCCATGATCGAACAAGCAAATTGGATTAAGATGCATAAAATTGACCGCATTCAAATTCCAAATGCTACGTTTAATCAAAGAAACACAATCCTTCAAGATCTTAGAAATTCAGCTCGTCATCTACCAAATAGACTTGCCACACTAGATTACTTACCTCTTGTCACTCTATTAAAAAATTGGGGGACTTTCAAAAATAACGTTTCAAGTGTAAACGTAGTCAATTTTGTACGACCTAACTGGAATCTCCGGCAAACAATCGGGACGAACCTTAATATCTCGCACCAAGGGCTTATGCTTAAAGAGCATGGTCAAATTTTTCTTATTCACGCCAGTCCAAGTGGTGGAGTAAAAAAAGAATTATTGAAAAACTACTTACTCAAATTTAGAAATTCTCCAACCCTCAAAGGGATCAACCTCCTTAGATTGTAATTAATTCACAGTACTGATTTGAGTCTAGCTTTCGCTCTTTGCAGGAAAACAACATGCTCAGGCCCATGCGGGGCATTCTGTGAATGTAACGATATCTACACATTTTCGAAACATCTCGCAGATCATCTTTTCTCTCAAACTCATATACTCAGGCAAATTTTAATTCGAGGAGACTCCTATGCTTATGCGCAAACTTGCGACACTGATGACCGCTCTCAGCTTTTTAGTATCATTGGGTTTTGCTGATGAAAGACAGTATGTAAGAGATGAGGTTTATAACTCTTATAGAATCGACAATGGTTATATAGGAGGTTATCTCAATAGAATTTTTCAACGCCATGAGTTTGACTCCCATCCCTACTATCCAAGTTTTGAAAGTCTTAAAAACGCTCATCTCCCTGCCCCTAAAAAAGTAAGAGGGACAATGACTTATGCAGGAAGGTTTGTTCGCAAATATGCTTATGATGTCTTAAGAGAAGATGACACGGCTGTTATTGAAGTGCGAATCCATTTTAGAAATACAAGAACAGGTGATTATGCTCATTTCACCAAAATGTTGAAAAAAGCTGCAGACTATTGGACACAGGGAATTGATAAGAGCTTGTTAAGTTTTTCTGTTCAATTTAGATTCTTAGCGGAAGAAGATCCCCTTAAAGCTCACTTTAATGTCAAAACTGTTTCGACCAGTATCTTCACTCCCGTCCATGGACCTTATGATGTCAGATGGTCCCGTGACTGGAAGCTCGATATCATGACTCATGAAATTGGGCATATGCTAGGGCTCAATGATGAATACCATTATGGCTCACTCCTCACAGGAGGGCTTTTTGATGGCTGTGATAATAGATCTAAAATGTGCTCGGCTAAAGGAGATATTCAGGTGAACCATAGTTATTTTATCTTTAAAAGAATTATTGATGAGGAGGTTAATGAATGAAATCACTGACCTTACTCTTTTTACTTTTACTTTCTTTCTCTAGTTTTGCACAAATAACAACTTATGACGATTTAAGGGAAAGTATCGACTCTGATGTTTTAACACCCATGTGGAATTACACTCCCTCCGTAATCAATTCGGAACAAGAATTAAAGAATATTTTTTACTCGCTTCCCAATACCAATAAATGGACGGCTAAACCCTTAACTCAGTGTTTTAACCGCGCTCATTTCTGGGCCAAATACATGGAGGATAAATTTTCGGTGGATAGCATGAAAATTTTTATCTATTTCACTCAAAAATTCCAACGAGAAGTGAGTGATAAATGGTGGTTTCATGTGGCGTCACTGATAAATTTTAATGGTGAACTCTATGTTTTAGATAATACTTTTTTTAATCGACCAGTGACGATTAAAACTTGGGAAGAGTATTTTCTAAGAAAACTTTACCGAGGAAATGGGTTAGAAGACTATCGATGTAAAAATATCAATTTCATGAGTGAGTATCATGACAGCAAGAACCAAAATAAAGAGTACTGCAACATTCAAATCACAAGCATGTATTATTGGGAACCAAAGGATATGGAGCAATTGGAAGTAGATCAAATCCCTCGAGACCAATTTGAAAAGGCTGAACTTTTAACTGCAGTAAAAAATATTTTTTGGCGATGGGGCAAATATTTTAACCAACTAAAATTTTAATGAAAACAGTATAAAATAGATTCATAGATAAAGGATTATTTATGAAAAAGCATTTACCTGACCAGGCCATAAGAGAGATCCAACATTTTGGTGAAGAAGGCGGAGTTGTCCCCGTCATAGATGTGGCTGCGACTTCGACATTTCTTGACCCCCAAGATATGGAACGTACTTTTTCAGGTGATTTACATGGATGCTATCTCTATAGCCGACACTCAAATCCTACCGTTAACTTCTTTGGGCAGAAAATTGCGGCCATGGAAAATGCTGAAGCGGCATTAGGAGTCGCATCAGGAATGGCGGCGATTGCTTGTACTATCGATCAACTCACAAGAGAGGGTGGTCATATCATAAGCTCAAGAACCGTCTATGGAGGAACTTATGCTCTCTTTCATAATATTCTTCCCAGCAGAGGTGTTAAAGTAAGTTTTGTGGATATCAATGATCCTTCTGCCATTGAGCAGGCGATCACCAGTGAAACAAAAATTATCTATACTGAAACTCTGAGTAATCCCCTTTTGAATGCCAGTGATATACCTATGCTGGCAGCTTTGTCGAAAAAACATTCACTCAAACTGATTGTTGATAACACTTTTACTCCTCTATTGGTAAAGCCACTAGAGCTAGGAGCAGATATTGTTGTTCACTCTTGTACTAAATTTATCTCTGGTGCAAGTGACCTTATCGCTGGGGCCATAGCCGGAGACCAGGAATTTATCAACTCACTCATTGATGTCAATAATGGAGCAGTCATGCTCACAGGACCTGTGATGGACCCTAAAATTGCCCATGAGCTTTATATGCGCCTTGACCACTTACCTATTCGCATGAAGGCCCATTCTGAAGTAGCTCAATTTTTAGCAGAAAAAATGCAAAGTAAAAATTTAAAAGTCATCTACCCCGGACTAAGCTCTCACCCCCAATCAGAATATATAAACAAGACTTTTTCCGGTGACTTTGGCCATGGAGGAATTCTCACCTTAGAGTGTGAGGACTCAGAAAAAGCCCGGGTCTTGGCCACCAAACTTCAACAAGAAAAATTCGGTCTCTATGCCGTCTCACTAGGTTTTGCGAGAACACTTATGAGTTGTTCAGCAAAAAGCACATCAAGTGAAATACCCGAGCAAGAGCGTAAGGAAATAGGCTTAAGTGATGGGCTCCTACGTATGAGTATTGGGTTTTGCGGCAACAAAGAAGCGATGTGGGAGAAGTTCGAAAAGGTTCTTTCTACATTATAATTTTATGTGCTAGCATTTGAATATGAACTTTCTTTTCTTGATCTTATCCATCAGTTTCTTGTCGACTGCAGTCTTTTCTGCAGATTCCAAGTTATGCATCCCTGAACATCAAAATAAAGAATTTTGGATCAATCAAGCTATTATTAAATTAGAGGACAAACTTCAAACTCACAATTTAGTGCCTAACCCACATAACACAAATTATACTATCACAGAGCTCTACTCTGAGCTTAGAGATGAAACACATGAGCTAAATAATCATAACCTCATCAGTTATATCTACACCCATGCTTCTTTTCATTTGGGTCGGATCACACGTTATCCTTACTGGCCAAAAAAGAATCAACTGGCCAAGCAAGATAAAGCACTTATATTTGGAAAAAGTTTGAATTTACTTCTTAAAGTACAGGCAAAAAAAATAGCTGAAAACTTAATGCTCTATAGTGAAGACTTATTCTATCAACTGTACTGGCCATTATTAGGTGAAAAAAACTGTGGCGCAAAATTTATGCTCTCATTTATTCAAGATGATCATTTAAAACTATTTTTCACGAGCGAAGACCCCAAAGAGAAAATGAAGAATTTTATTACCTTTGAACAAACCTATCTTCAAGAAACCATGTATGAGAGTTCTCTTATTAAGCCCATCGTTAAATTGGGCACCATTGATAAAATGCGCTGGATCCCTTTTGCCGGTAAAATCTGGCCTAATTTTCATTCTTGGTGCGAAAGTGTTCGATGTAGAAATACATCTTATGATTTAAATGATCGCATTTCTTATGATTTTTTTTCCATCTCTAGTGAAATAGACCATATTCTTAAAGAGGGTCTTGAGCAGCGTTGGAAATTATCACAAGCATTATTTGTAAATAATGCATTTTTAAAACTTCTAAAATAGGCTCGTAAGTAATAAGTTTACCACAAGACCAATATAGCTTGCCATTGCCAAACCAAATAGACCTACAGTCATTCCCCCAATAAGTATGCTTTTATTATTTAAACTCTTTGCCACCGCAGGTACAAAAGCTGGGCTGTAAATACCTGCCGTCATGGTAATAATAGCGATATCCCTCGGAATTTTTAGATAAAAGCAAAAAAGCATATGAATAATGATGCTTGTGAGGATGATACTAAAAGTCAGAATAAAAAGAATAAAATTTTTTTGAGCAAAGATCTCAGAGAAGTCAATTTGAGATCCAATCATCACACAAAAGATAAGTAAAAAATACTCTCCAATACTCATCAACTCTTTTTGAGCTGTCACTTTAAATTGATAAGAGAAAACCATCGCCAGAACTGAGACCAATGTTAAAATCACCAACTGGGAGTTTTGAAACTCTCCTAAGTAATTGATCCCAAAGCCCACCAAGAAGATGAGCAATGCCCACAAACATAATTTAAAACTTTCTCTAAATTGAAAGCTTTTAAACTCTGGGAGAGAGAAATCATGACTCTCAGGCAAGTGAGGAAGAAAAGCATAAATCTTCTTAATGAGTGGTGATAAAATGATGAGAGAAAAAACACCACTAAAAAATATATCAGCCAATTGTAGTGTGGCGATTAAGTTTAAATCAGCTCTCAAAGCTTGCCCTAGTGCAAACAAATTGGGAATACTTCCAATATAAACCCCCGTCAGCATGGCAGCGATTTTATCGAATTCAATATGCTCAGGAATTAATATTAAGGTAAAACAAATGGACATAATGGGGACAATGATAAAAAAAGCTAATGCAGACCTTATGAAATCTTTTCCGGTTTTAAGCCAAGCCTTTATATCTGAGCTCATCAGTAAAAAGATAATGGCCATGACAATAGAAAAGCCTAATACCTTTTGGGCCCATTCCTTATCAATGCCCAACCAAGGCTGCAGACTGAGAGCAAAACCCAAAGCATAGCAGGCTATGACAGAGTTAAAAGCCTTAAACCTTTTCTCAAGAGTGAGCATTAAAAAAGGAATGAAAATACAAATTAAAAGTATAATCATTCCTCTATATTAACTTAGAAAATTATTTTATAAAGTAAGTTTTGCTAATCTCACAGCTTCAGCAGCATCGGCCATTCCTGCACCATAAAATCTATCATTACCCAGATCTCTCGCACTTTGCTTGAGAATATCAGTGACTTCCCTTGGACTCAGGTTTGGGTTTACCGAGTAGATAAGGGCTGCTATTCCACTCACAAGAGGTGCTGAATAAGAAGTACCATTTGATCTATAAAAATTTCCATTTCTATTCATGGTATAAATATCTTCTCCAGGAG
>CEQY01079118.1_pt1 | contig 13124 bp, 29 predicted proteins | sample 361391 | NCBI WGS metagenome assembly CEQY01 (sample SAMEA2621075, study PRJEB7988) | marine metagenome | isolation source: saline water (ENVO:00002010), including | reverse complement strand
AGGTGGTGGACTGCAAATCCATATACGGGAGTTCGAATCTCTCACTACCCTCAAAATGTTGAAAAATAATTGGCAAAAAATTTGGAAATGTGGATTTTTTTTCGTATATTTACTATGTAAATAATTAATAACACTTAAAACTTAAAATATGTATTCTTTAGATTGTTCTTATTTCTCTGAAACTTTTGACTCGATTGATGAATTAATCAATTATGTAACAATAAATGGTTCAGACCCTAACTACGAAATTACTAAAAACGGAAAACCAACTGGTGAGATGGTGATTGATTTAATGATGTTTTAATGGGATTTAATAAAGTACATCTACCAGAGATACAAACCCTCAAAGATAAAGTAAAAGAGTGGGGTGAAGAATATGTTGTAGGTATTTACAAACATAAAAGATATGATGCTATAATTGGTTCAGTTGAATCAGTTGAGTATCTTGAGGAATTAGATAAAAAGGTAGAAAAACGATTAAGAGATAATTTTTAAAACTATGAATAAAATAAGTGAATGTTGTGGAGCTACAGAACTATACAATACAGGTCTATGCTCTCAATGTAACGAACATACAGAATTTGAATATGATGAATAAAGAAGGATTAGTATATATCGGCGATATCTTAGACTATGGAGATGGTTGGGTAGATATGGAAACCGCTGAAATGTTATTAGCTGAAAATTGTTAAATGGTAGATTATATTTTCTACGGATTATTGTGGGCTATGTTTTGGGAATGGTTCACACTTCAGCAAGGAAAACCAAACGATGATTTGGGTAGAGTGTTACATATATCACTCTGGCCCGTTTTTATGATATTATTTATAATAGGATTTATTAATGGACAAAGCAACGAATAGTTGGTATTATAGAGAAATGGGTTCTCGTAATAAGAAAACAAATAAGTTGAATTATTACAATGTAAGAGTAACCGAACACAAAATAGATGATTGTGAGTGTATGGCTAGACAGTTTAGACCTCATTCACCTTGCAAACATATGAAGAGATTAAAGGAAAAATTATCTCATCTCTCTATTTAAAATAACAAAATGGAAGAACAACAAATATGGTTAGATGGTAAATCCATCGTAAAGGAACAACCTATACCTATAGTTAGAGCTATATGGGGTACTAAAGAAACTGGATTACTAAATCACTTCCAAGAAATGGAAGAGAAATGTTTTAGATTTCCGTTTGAACACATTTATGTATGGGGTAGAGATGCTTTAGAAGAATGTGAGAAAAGAGGATATCGATGTACATTAGTATCAGATGAACCATACACCGCAGGTATGGATTACGAACATTACATGCATTACAAAAAATTAATTGCATCTTCTATAGCATTTGAGGAGTTGGGTGAACACATACTATTAGATTGGGATGTTTGTTTATCAGCAGGACATAAACATTCAACAGGAGAAAAATGGAGAAAGGATTGGGAATACAACGATGTAGGAGAACCTATCTTTCCAAAAAACTTTTGGGATAGGATTAGAATGAATGAGGTATCGATGCCACTATATCCTTGGTGGTACACAAGAAAGTTCTTTGATGAAGGTGATAATTTAGAATTAGTTAAGAATTTAGCTTTAGACCCACGCCATTCTAATAGTGGAGCACCTCTATTACCTATGCAAGAGTGTAGTGATGAGATAAGATATGTGTTAAGACACTATGGTTGGAACTTCAAAGGTATGCATACAATTCCAAATGCTTGTTGGATGTACACAAAAGGTAACATAAATATAGGGTTGGAACTCTTAGATATTATGTTTAAAAAAGATATTAGAGCGAATGTTGAAGAAGTTTGTATGAAGTTATGGGCAGATAAACAGAGTGGTTCGTCCTGTTCTATAGAAGAGTATATCACAAAGTATCACCCACGAGTTATGGTTGGAAAACATGGTATGTTTGGTACTATGATGCCCGAAGAAGAACAACTAAATAACCACATTAGAAAGATTTTAGAACCAGATGGGTTCGAAGAAGTTTTGTTTCATTGGTAATAAAAAAGATATGAGTGAAAAATTATATGTAAGAAGGTGTGAGAAATACACTATATGGGAAGCAACAGAAGAACCAATTGAGGTTGATGTTGACAAACTTAGAAAATGTGAACCTCCATATGAGGGAAGTACAACAGAAGAACTTTGGAAGTACTTAGAAGAAAATGTTTACAATTGGGAAAATCAAGATGAGTTCGTTGAAAACAATAAAGAAGTTTATGGTGAAGATGAATTACAAGACCTTTTATTAGAAGATGGGTATCACAATAGAAAGGTATATTCTGATTCAAGAGAAAAATATGGAGATGATTGGGTTGAGCTTGGTAAGTTAAATGAAACATTTAGAAAAACAGGTGGATTCGAATCACTAAAAGATAATGGAGACTGGTAGTTGTTAAGGAAAATATACATATGGTTAAGAGTATTCTTTATTAGGATACCAAAAGAAATAAAGTACAAACTACAAGAGATGTACGATATGGAAGATTTTAGATAAAATGGACGGAAAAGAAACAACGGTAGCTTATTTACCAAAGGGATGTCGAAAGGTTAGGGTAGAAGTATTTCCTTATCATGTCGATAGGATTGTTAATAGTAGAGCAACAAAACCGATAATACCCAAAGATGCAGAAATATTAGCTATAGGAATAGGGCCAACCTTCTTAGAATCATATAAGAAGAAATACAAAGTTAAGTGAGTTCAAGCTCGGTACGAATAGTATCTACCCCTAACTCAGCGTGATATATCTCATTCAATGTAAAACAATCGGTATCTATAAAAGTATGATTCCCCTCAGTATGAACCAACACACAATCTTTCAACGATTGGATATGACCAACCTTATGAACAGTGAAATCATCAGTATAGATAATATGGGTAGTATTGTTAACTCTATCCCATCGTTGTTGTAAGTTTAACATATATTAATAATTATAAGTATGAGTATAATAGAAGGATTAACGATAATGGTAGTAATAGCTTTTGGTGGCATTCTATTAATGGAAATGGTAATACCGCATAAAGATTCTGATAAAAAAGATTAGTGCTAGAACTATCAATATGAAAGAAATGAAAAAAATTTTTAAATTTTCGACTATGGAGGAGGTGTATTTTAAGGCAAAAAGGGTTATCGATAGTTGTGATTCGATTTCTCAAAAAGGAGGATGTGAAAGATACATTAAACAATTCTATAAGGTTTATGATGATGAAAGGTTGTATAAAAGACTTACCAACCGATTGAACGAAAAGTTCCCCTTTAGTGGTCAGTTGTCTTAGTTGTCAGTGTCTATTTTTATTTGTCAAGTAGTCAAGTAGTCTATTATATATAGAGAGAAATAAAAAAATTAGAAAAAAAGTTATTAACAATATGATAAAACATATTCACATTTTCGGAACATCCTTCTCTTGTGGTGGTGGATTCGAATGGGAAGGTAAGTATTCCTCTGAGATATTAAAGAAATATTATACAGAAGAACCCTTCACACAACACCACTATAGTTGGCCTGGTCAATTGGAAAAGTTATTAGGTAACGATGTTAAGATTCATAACCACGCTAAATCAGGTTATGGTAACGAAAGGTTATATAGAAAAGCTCATAGGATAATAGAATCAAACAAAGATAAGTTAGATACAATGTTATTTTTATTTGAGTTCTCTGGCTTAGGGAGAAAAGAAATTTGGAGTAACGAACACAAACAATACCTTACATACAATTATGATTGTGATGTGGAATTACCAAAACCAATAATATTGGGAATCGCTAAATCATATGAAAATCAGATAATAGGTTTAGAGCAAAAAGATTACCCAAAACAAAGAGAGGTGATTCAATCTTTTTTAGAAGAAACTTGGAATCCAATGGAAGAGCTTGATAAATTAAATCGTAATATGGATATGTTTATTGGTTATTTATTTGAGAATAAAATTAACTTTAAGATATTAGAAACCTTTGGATGGAAATATAATGGTGATAGAAACATAAGTGATTATAAAATACAATTTGATAAAGATGGTAGAACATTATGGAATTGGATAGCTAAAAACAAATTAACAATAACAAAGGAAACCGATGGTAATATACAAGATAATCATCCATCACTTAAAGGTTCTAAAATTATTGCTGAAATGGTTGCTAAAGAACTAAACTTTATAAAAACAGATATAATATGATTTGGGAAGGTAAGGAAGTATTACATTTAGTTTTAATGAAAGACCCGTTTGAACGAATAATGAACGGAACGAAAACAATCGAATACAGAGATAGAACTGATTATTGGAATAGAAGGTTATATGGTAAGGATATTAAATGGATTTACTTTCAGTACGCTTACCACAAAAACCCAACACATATGGTGGTTGAAGTAACCGATGTTAAGATTACGGATAGATGGGAAATGCACTTAGGAAAAATAATTCATTTAGAAAATAAACACTTAAATGGCTAACTTACATATTTTCGGAGATTCATTTTCAGTTGATTGGAATAAATACTTTCATAGAAAAGCAAACCCAACAGGTGGACAGGGTGAATATTATAAACTACTTAAAAGGAAACCACTACACTTTGCCGAAGTAATTAAAAAAGAACTTAAACTAAACAAGATATACTACCATGCTATTGGAGCCGCTGATAACTATACTATATTAGAATCAATAGGTAAATGTATTAATAGTATAAAGGATGATGATTATGTTTGTATAGGTTGGTCTGATATTACAAGATATAGAATTATTACTCCTCCTCATATTAAAAACAAAGCGTTTCCGGTCCGTCAAGGGTGGTTACATATATTCATACAAGGTTTAACAGTTCCAATTAGATATACCGATGATGTATCTAAGGCATTTTATAAACAATCCGTAGATAGAGATTGTGAATTCACTATAAAAGAAATAGGGTATTGGCAAAAAATACTAATGAAATCACTACCCAATAATACGATATTCTGGTCACCATTTGATAGAAATCAAAAACGATATCCATATAGTATATTAAAAGAACCATTTGAAGTAATAGCAGATGTAACCGATATAGATGATATGCATGCGAGTGAGAAAGGGCATGAGGAAATTGGAAAGTTTTTGATATCAGTATTTAAAAATAACCCATACAAAAGTTATGAGATATTTTAAAGTTAACTTAGCTCAGATACCAACAAATGAAACCGATGTTAGAAAAGTATCTAATGTGAATAGTGATTTGATAAAAATCATTACCAAAGCCACCGAAGAGTTATCTGATTGGGATGGTATGTATAATGTTGATGATGCACGAAAGAGATTTGAAAACAATATGTGGTGTTATTTGTACTATGAGGATGATGAGGTTATGGGTATTCATTGGTACTATGACATAAGACCTGATGTTTATGGTAAACAATTATTTATAAGTAAACATAGAGATGGTAAACTATCTCAACAATGGTACGAAAAAAACCTTAGTATGTTATACAAAGAAGGTTATGAAAACTATGTATTCTATGTTGATGATTGGAACGAAAGAAGTTTAAATAAAGTTCAGAGATTACCCGGAATACAACCAATATCTATACATATGTTTAACGAAATGATTGGAGCCGCAAGAAAAAATATTCAAATATAATTTGGATAATTCAATAATTTTTTGTATATTTGTACTATGAGTGAATTAAAATATGACCCAAACAACCCCTTATCTGATAAAGAATTAGATAAATTGGGTGAAGAAGATTTCGATAAGTTCTTAGAATATTTAGATTCTAAAACAGCATATCTAAAACAATTCAGTAAACCATTGGATGCATATCATCTAAAAAGATTCGCATCCCAAGCTAAGATGGAATCTACTGGTGAATCACTAACTACTGAAGAAATAAAGAAACTTCAAAAGCAAGGTGAGAAGAATGATGCAGAATCATTTGATGAAGAAAAACACAAAGAGTGGATTGATAAAAAACATCATATGTTAAAGAGTGGTAGTATGGGAGTTAAGAATATAAAGACCCACAGGTCACAATGGTTTGATTAATGAAAGAGATTGATGTGCATGGTATGTTACACTCTGATGCTATTATATATGTAGAAGATGTAGTATTAGAAGAATCACTTAAAACAACTATATTCGAAGTGAAAGTAATAACGGGTAATTCACCACGCTTACAAAGAAGAATAGAAAAGGAAGTTTGTAAAAAACACAACTTAATGTTTGAAGTACCTACATATAATATGGGTACAATGTTAATATATAATGGAAGGTTAATATGAAAAAATTAGTATTTTTAATAAAGGAGCAAAACGAAGCTCCCAAAGTTATAGAGTTCATAACAGATAGAACAGCTGAATGGACTATTGAACAATATGGTAGAAACAGATTACCATTAGAAATGGAGTTAATTAGAGATGAAGAAACAGAAGAAAACGAGCCGATATCAAGAGAAGTTGACTTGGGACTCTACGATGTCGTGGGGTGAATTAACACATCAAATAGGTAAGAAGATGACAGAAAAGGTTGTTAAGAGTAAAAAGGATTATACTCGTAAAACCAAACATAAAAACAAAAATATGGGGGATTAGCTCAGCTGGCTAGAGCGCTTCGCTTGCACCGAAGAGGTCATCGGTTCGACTCCGATATCCTCCACAAAAACACTATGGAAAGTTGGAATACAGAATATTGTAAAAAAGTTATCAATGAGTTTCTCAATGATAACGATATGATAGATTTCAAATCAGATAATAGAAAACACAAAAGACGTACAATTACTGATGAAAACTTCTGGCTTTGGAAATCCATAGATAATTTAATTAAATCTAATATTGGACCTGATTATTATTTATCACAATGGGTAGTTGGGTTAAGGTATGATAAAGGAGATTATTTTTTAGAACACTCTGATGGTTATGGACACGGAACACGAATACTTTCAGGTGGAATAGAACTATCGAATCAAACTGATTATGATGGTGGTAGATACATACTAAACGGATTAGATAGTAAAAGTAAAAGAGGACATTTATTCGTTCATAATCCTGATGAGGTGCATGAAATTACTGAGGTTACAAAAGGTACACGATATAGCTTACATTTTTGTATAAGTAAGAATCCAAATAAATTAATCTAAATTAGGCCCGTTCGTCTATCGGCTAGGACGCCAGGTTTTCATCCTGGTAAGAGGGGTTCGATTCCCCTACGGGCTACAAAGAATATGTATATGTATGCATGTTAACTCACTTCTTGTAAACGAAATGATATATCCATCTTATAAAAGACCGATAGAAAGAATTAATGAACGATTGTATATTATATACGCTATTATACCAATTGAACGAATAAGAGATGTTAAAGGTGTAAAAGAATGGTTAGGTTGTAATACAGCGTTTAAAGTAGCAAGAGAAGGAAACTATTGGTTTTGTGATGAAATAGAAGAAGCAGATTGGGAATATGTTAACTGAAAAAATATTATTTAGTAAAGAAGAATGTAATTCTATTATAGAGTTAGCTGGTGATTGGGTTGATTCTGGTCTATATCATCATGGTAAAAACAAAATTGATGAATCAAAAAGAATAACCAAAGAAGCAAGATTTAGTAGGTTACCCGAATTAAAAAAGATTCTGTTACCGAAACTAAAAGGATTAAAGATTGATTGTTGTACGATAGACAATTTACCAATTAATATTAAATTACTAAAATATACAAAGGGTAGTTTCTTTAAAAAACATCGTGATAGGGGTGATGGGGTAGGATATCGATTATGGACTATGGTAATACAACTATCGGATGTAGATGAATATGAAGGGTGTAATCTTAATGTAGAGGATATAACTACTTCAAAACAAATTGGAAATACAATAATATTTGATTCGGGTAAACTACACGAAGTAACAAAACTCACAGATGGTGAACGATATGCATTAGTTTGTTGGTTTACAAGAGAAGATATTTTGACTGAAAAATCGTTGACCTAGATATGTATAGTTATGAATTGGGTAGAATATTTCTATAATATAGCTGAACAAGTAAAAGAAAAATCCAAAGATGAACGAACTAAGATAGGTGCGGTTATAGTTGGTAAAGATAAAGAAATTGTTTCAACTGGTTATAACTCCTTTCCAAGAGGAATTAATGATAATAACATAGAGAGACAAGAAAGACCAGAAAAGTATTACTGGTTCGAACACGCTGAACGAAATGCTATTTACAATGCAGCTCGTATCGGTGTATCCACTAAGGGATGTACTATGTATCTAACTTGTGGAATACCTTGCGCAGATTGTGCAAGAGGGATTATAAACGCTGGGATTGTTAGGATATTTGTGATGAGAGGTGGAGGAGCTAAATCTCAGAAGTGGAAAGATTCAGCTGAGAGAAGTTTAGAAATGTTTGATGAGGCTGGAGTCAATGTTCAATGGTACGATACAGAAAGTATAATATGAAAGATAACAAAGAAATGCAAAAAGTAGTTGATGAGATAGTGAAGTTAAAACTACAACACCCACTATCAGAAAACGATAAGTTACGAATTCAAAAATTACAACAAAAATTAAATAAATGATGACAGAAGAGAAGATGATAGAGGAGATACTTTACGAATCCCATTCAGTAGGAATGAGACGTGAGGTAATGGACAGAGCACATGATATAATGGGTTCTGAAGAGTTTAAAGAAAGAAGAGTTGATGCTTATCAACAAGCATATAATGAATTAGTTGGAAGTAAATTGTAATATCCAATATTTATATAGGTAAAAGGAGTATTAATTATGAACTTTAGTCCAGTAGGTAGACCGGGTTATTACGGATTCGAACAAACACAGTATCAAGGTGGTACATACACTTGGATTCCAACAAGACAGCGTTGGGAATTAAGTGGAGGACAACCATATACTGATATGATGAATACGAGTCCAAATCAAGCATTCCAAAATGCTTTAGCTAGTGGTAAAACTACAAAACAAGCTTTAGATGCCAGAAAAACTCAAACTAACAGATTAACAGACCCTTCAAAGAATTATCAATATGGAGCACCTGTAGTAACTGGAACAGGTCAAATCATTAGTGATTATCAATCAAGCCAAAAAGCTATAGACCAAATGAAACAACAAGCTGGAGATAAACTACCTCCAGCAGTTAAACAAGCGGTTGATGCTTATACAAAACAATCAACACCTCCTCCTCCAATAATAAATCAAGCTCCACCGAAACCAAAGCCGGCTAAGAAACCACCGAAACCACCAAGTCCTCCACCACCGAGAGCTCTACCACCAAGACCACCAAGAGTAGATTTTAATACAAAGGTTGTTAAGAGACCTTACAAACAATTAAAATTCTATAACAATCAATACCCAGCGGTTCAATCATCTGTTAAATCTGATATTGATTTTCAACCAGGTGATATAAACAACTATTACTCTCCAAATATGATTAGAGGTCATATGGCTGGTAATAAACGAAACATACCACTTGATAAAAGAATACTTAGTGCTACAGTAACATCTGCATTAACTACTGATTTTATAGTACAAATAAACAATAAACTATATGTTGGACAAGGTTTAAACGCAAATATTCAGATAGCAAAAACTAAAGGTAATAATTATTTTCTTCAAAGTATTCCTATTATTGTTGTAAATGAAGCTGCCATTCGACCATACAAAAGAGAACCTTACTTTTTTGGAGCGGAAGAAGAATATGCATTTAATGCACCTAGTGATAGGATAGATTCAACAACCGAAATATTAGACCACATCAGTTGGACTTGTAGAAAAGTATCAGGTATTGACGAACCCAGAGAGTTTGATAGTAGATACGCAAATAGGGATACAATTAATATAGATGTAGATAAGGTAATCGCATCTGCTAACAAACCCTTAAAAATTCGTTGGAGAAGAAACTCATAAACAAAAATACATTATGGAAAAATTTAATTGGTTATATTTACTATACGCCATAGTATTGATATCTACTGCTCAAATAGCAGTATGGTTTCAACATAATTGGCAATTCATAAACGAAAAATACAAACCCGAGTGGTGGGGTTGGTATATTGTAGCAATACCAATAACCTACTTATTCTTAAAAGGTACTTACTATGGAGTAACTGCTTTTGATGGTGATTTATGGCCAAATCGGTTTATTGGATTTATATTAGGTATAATATCTTATGCTTGGCTTACAAGCTACTTTTTTAAACAACCTGTTACTGGTAAGATTTTAGTACAACTAATATTATGTTTTTTAATTGTATTAGTACAAGTTATGTGGAAAGAAAAGACTCAATAACATACTTATAGGTATGGAACTTATTCCCGTTCACAATCTTTATTGGAAAAAGTATTTAACATATGGATTTCATAGTTTGATATCTTTGTATATGGATGATTTTGGATTACCTGTTTATAGAGATGTTGTTAGTATAATACACCAAGCTATGGTTTACAAAAAAGAAGGCGTTACTATTTTAAGATTAGGTAAAGATAAAGTTTGTTTTGTTGATAAATCTGAATACAAATCTGTACTAAGAGAATCTATGAAATTCTTTTTAGATAAAGAAGAGTATATGGATTGTGCTAAAGTTAGAGATTTATTAGAGGGGAAGTTAAGAAAACGAAAAAGAAAACAAATTAAACAAAAAACACTTATATGAAACAATGGTCTATGTTTATAGGTAGATGGCAACCTTGGCATGAAGGTCATCAATGGTTAATAGCTCAAAGATTAAACGAAGGTAAAAATGTTTGGATAGCTATTAGAGATGTAGAAAAGAATGATAACCAACCTTGGTCATCAAATGAAATTCTTATGAATCTACAAACAGAACTAAGGTATCTAATAGAAGAAGGTAGAGTAATGATATCAATAGTACCTGATATAGAATCAATCAACTATGGTAGAGGAGTTGGATATGATATTATAGAACACATACCACCTGATGATATAAAAGAAATATCAGCAACAAAAATCAGAAAAGAAATGCGTGATGATGGAAAATTATAACAAAAAAGAATTATTACATATTTATATTAAACTATTATAGGGTAAAAAAATGAAGGGTACTTTTTTCTCAGCAGATTTTATTTCGGATGAAAATAACAATCTTAGATTATTAGAACTTAATACAGATACGGCAGTTCTTTCTGATATTATGGATACCTATTTGGTATTTACTGATTTTATTAATCTTTTATCAACAAACAACATAACAACATTACATGTTATATATAAGTCTTGGCATGTAAACTTTGTGAATCATTTAGAGTCTGTAATATCTACAGATGCTACATTTATAACAACATTTGAAAAAACATTAGAAGCTAACGATACAATATATCCAACAGCAGTTTCAGATGCATCTGATAAATTTATTCTTAGATTAGCATATGATGAAAACGCATTATTTGATTCTTCGTATTGTAAAAATAGAGCAGAAGTATTACGAATATTTAGTGATAACTCAAATGATGATGCAGTACCACAATTCTTTTTAAGTGGTAGTGAAGGTATTGTAAACACACTTAGTGGTTCTTTAAATGATAGTACTAAGTTTCCCGATATGGTGCAAAAAGCATTAAATGATAATCATAGTGCACCTGTTGAGTTTTTTAAGTTTGATAATACAGATGTATCATCTTCAGTAGAATTAAGAAACCAATTCCTATCACACTCTTTAGATAAATCACAAGCATATGTTGAAAAATATCATGTAAATCCAAATTGGGAAAGTAATGGTAGAGTAGATTCAATAAGAGAGTTCGGTATGTTATATGGAACTAATATAGATTATATGAGATTTGGTAGTTATAAAATACAATCACTATTAGAACTACCAACAGATGTAAGTGGATACAATTCAACTAACAATGTAGTAGCATTACCTAAAAAACATTACTTTGAATATACCACAAACTTTATGAGACATAATGCTTTGGATGGTATATTAACATCAGAAAAAATACAATTAACAGATAACTCATTTGAATCACCAGAAAACTTATCTGTAAGCCAATCACTTAAATCATTCTTTATAAGTGGTTCACCCGATACGGATAGTGTAGCTGAATTTGAAAGTTGGTCATACGCAACATCAGATGGTTCATTTCCACCTGATTCATCAGTAACACACTCTATAATCGAAACACTAACATCAGAATCTTTAAAATATTATAATGTAGTTGAAACTATATTTTCAAATCAAGAAACAGTATATAGTGGTGTTAGCAAAAACTTTTTAACATTTGATTCAGCATCGAATCACATGTCATTTAAAACCGCATACGATATAACCGCATCAAAGGATTATGTTTTAGACCATAGTGGTTCTCTAACAATGGTATCGGAATCTAACTATGTAGTATTAAATGATGAATCACAACAACTATATAGAATAGATGTAGAAGATACTGATACATACTTTGTTAGTTCATCGAAACCATTTATAGTACACAACGCACCTTGCTTTGTAGCTGGTACACAAGTATGGACTGAAAATGGTTCTAAGAATATTGAAGATGTGGTTGTGGGTGAAAAGGTTATCACATATGATTTAGATAACGATTACCACGAAACAAAAGAAGTATTAGAGGTAATGAGTAAAGAAAATGAAAATGTTGTAACTTACATATTTGAAAACGGAACTAAATTAACTGCTACACCCGACCATCCATTATATGTTATTTCAAAAGGATACGCATCATACTCACCACAAGCTACTAAAGAAGATAGTGGTATGGATGTAGAGCAAATTCTTTTGGGTGATGAGGTATTACATTTAGATGATTACGGAGTAACAATTGAAGATATTATTGAACAAGAAGGAAAAGAAACAGTTTATAATCTTAAAAGAGTTGCAGATAATAATAACTTCTACGCTAATAGTTTTTTAGCACATAATAGATATATACCACCTGGTGGTCCTTGTTGTTTCGCAGCTGGAACACAAATTAAAATGGAAGATGGTACAACTAAAAATATAGAAGATGTTGTTATTGGTGATAGAGTTGTAGGTTGGGATGGAGAAGAAAAGGTATCCGATGTAATAGATATTAATCACAAAGATACAGTTGGTTCTCATGCTGATGCTTGTAAATCATTGGGAGATGAACCATCACTTTACACAATAAATGAAACTGGTATAGAATT
>CEQY01201755.1_pt1 | contig 13138 bp, 6 predicted proteins | sample 361391 | NCBI WGS metagenome assembly CEQY01 (sample SAMEA2621075, study PRJEB7988) | marine metagenome | isolation source: saline water (ENVO:00002010), including | reverse complement strand
TCAAATCATTTTTCTCATGTCGATATTTATAATTTTAAAAATTAAGCCCTGCTCCTATATTAAGCGTGGGGACACTTTGATAAGTTTCACTATTTGGAGCTGTTTCATAGGCTAACTTTATTCTCATCACTTGATTGAAACTTAGACTTATGCCCAATGAGCCCAGGAGAGAACTTTCTTCAAAGTCTTCATGAGTTGAATGTTGGTAATTGCCTAATCCAAGATGAGTCGAAAGATTGATCTTAAACCTTCGAGACTCCAATCTCCAAACAGGTTTAGCTAAGTTCAAAAGATGAAATCTATTGGCAACCACAGTATCTTCACCTTTGACTAAATTCAAAAATCTATACTCATAAGTCAAAACATACTGATCTTTGATTCTTGTTCCAAATTCAATTGAAAGCGACTGTTTTATCTCATCTGGATAGTACTGAGAGTTTGAATCATAAACTAAATTTGCTCCCATCACCAAATCAAAACCTAGTGGCTTTTTATTTTCAATTTTGCGATCTTCTTTTTTAAGAGAAGGTGCCTTTTGAATTTTTGTATTTTTCTTTAGATCTTCTTTTTTCGCCACAATAATAGGCTTCTCTTTTTTTATGACTTTACTCACTACTTTATTAGGCCTATTTTTTTTGGAGTTATTCTTAACCGGAAAAGAATAGTCCTTTTTAAACCAAGGCTTGGCTTCCACCTTACTTAACTCTGAACTTCCATGAAGAATTTTAAAAGCTGCTTTTCGTAGATTATACAAGCTTCGTTTTTCTCCTGGAACATATCTAGTTTTCTCACTTTTTCCTTCAAACTCCAGAAGAATATAACTTCCCTCTTGGTAGTACCTAAATAAATTCTTTGTGTCCGAAGTCTTCGAATAAGTGACTTGATACTTATTATTATAAAAAAAAGCTCTCGTTATCTCTAATAACACCTCCTGGGGAAGGTCATTATTTCTTTCAATATAAACTTTTTTAACCGGCATGATTTCTGAGTAGGCATTAAAACAGAAAATTAAAAGGAGCCAAAGCTTAGAAATAATACGCTCCACCAAAACTGAGCTGTATAACTGTACTATCGACACTAACAGATGAAAATCCGTTCCCCATCATATAGCTGAACTTGGACTCTACTCCCCAAGATTTACCCACCTGATATATAGAGCCTACATGCCCTCCGTACTCTAGAATTGTACTTATTGCATCCAGAACGGTTCCCAAGCTTCTTACAACCACCTGGGCGACGCCTAAATTCCAACCATAATAGAATCTCCATTTAGGAATAATAGAAATACTTGTTCCCTCTCCCACATCAGAATAATTCAAGTTGGAAGAACTAAAATAATATCTTCCCCCAATATGAGTTCCATAATATTTCGTCTTACTATCTTGAGAGTCTATCGCTATCGTATTATCAAAAGTATAAGAGCTTGTGGCGGAACGAATAAGTTCATACTCAAAATGCATCGCCATGGGAATAGAAACCGATCCACTTTCTGGACCTGTATAAGCCGCATTAACCAAGGAAAGCCCCATATGTAATTGACTGTGATAGGATTTTGAATAAGCGGAAAAATGTAAAAAAGAAATTAGGATGACTAAACTATGATGCCATTTGAATTTTTTCCGCATTCGCATATTTGGACTCTACCCAAGGGTTCAAAACTGCCATCACTTTATCTTGATAATCTATATTCATCAGAAAAGTTCGAAGCTGGCCATTAAACCTAGTTTCAATACTAGTTTTGTTCCTATTAATATTATCAAGTACCGTAGGATTATCAAGAACTTTTCTTAATTCCATATCTAGCATATCTCTCATTTTATGCCCTGGTTCAGCGATAAGATTTAAAAATTCGTTTCTCTGACTTTCAGGTTGAATAGCAAGAAACTCAACTTTATGATTCATGGTAATCTTAGCAAAAAATCCTTTAAAAAGAGGCGCTGGAAGTTGAGAAAAAAGCTCTCTTGGGAAGTTTTGGTAGGCAATTTCTTTAAATTCTGATCGACTCTTAGCCTTAACCAGAACATCGAATATAATGTCTTCTTTTTGTTTTGTAGCTGTTTTGAGAAAAGAGATCATCTTATCAAAAACGGGAGAAAGCTCTTTTAGTTCCGCTTCATGTGAGCTCTCAAGAGCAAGCTTTAAATTTGAAAAGTTATTTTTAAGCTTTTCATGTGAGAAATCCATGGAAAAACTCATCACTTTAGCAAATATATCTGGATCGATTAGTGTACATATTTGATCAACCAGAGATTTTGGAAGAATCGCCATCAGCTCGGCTCCAAGTTCAGGGTTTACAGTGGCAACTTCGACCAATTGATCAATTTCCGTACTCACAACTTTCGTTTGAAGTTCTGGGTCATCAATCAAGCTTGGATTCATCATATCCTCGATCATCTTACTTAATATAAAATTATCAATCGTTACAACTTCATGATCTATAGGCTGTTTAACACTTCTCAGTACTTCTTTCTTCTCACTAGGTGTGAACTCTAAAAGAAACTTTTCTAAAGTCTGCATATCAAGCGACTTGATACTATAAGCTATCGCATTATTACTGATTGAAGAATTTTCTCTATTCCAAATTCGAATCTGATTGGATGCCTTTTTAGGTTCATTAATAATCAGCTCTTTGAATGCTGATAGACCTTCTTTTTCAACAACCAGGTCTTTAGAAATAGTAGTCACTGAAGACTTTTCTCCTATCTCTAAGTCTGATGGCATTGCCTCTGAAGTGATTCCTCCTCCTGCACCTAGACTTTCGCTGGATGAGGACATAGAAGCTGATCCCTCATTTGACTTAAGAGCTTCAACTAACGATTTTCCAAATCCTAGAAACTTCATAAAGCTAAACACGAGGAACAAAAGAAAAATGGCCATACTTGCGCCGAATACAGTTTCTAAGGGGTATTTCTCGAAAAACTCTTTTTCTTTAACGACCGGAACGTCTTTTTGAATCGTTTGAAAGTCGTATTCAACTTCTTTGTTTCCAAATTTTGAAAAGTTTTTAGAAATAATATTTTTAGCTTCCTCAATTTTTGCTTGCTCCAATTGATCACTAAAAAAGACTGAGACCGTTATATCTTTTAATTTCAGAGGCTCTGCCTGTATTGGCTGAGTTGGTTTAGCATCCAAATCTTCAATCGGCTCAAACGGCAAACCAAATTTCGCTAAAGGAGTCAGTTTAAAATCTACTTTTTTCTTCTTTTTAGGAGCTTCATCTTTTTTAAGAGAAGGTTCTTCGGCTGAGACTCTGACCTGAACAAAAAAGTCCTCTTTTTTAAGAAAGTGACTGAGTTGATATTCAATATTTTCAGAAATATAACTCTCTACTTCAATAACCTTGAGGAGATCAGCTTTTACCAAAGGCATAATAAGAAAGGAGAATAGGAATAGTTTGAAAAATTTATTCACCGCTATCCTTTATTACTTTGATCATTCTTCTTGCTTCTCTATTATCGTCATTATATTTCAAAGCTGTTATAAAAGCCTGCAAAGCTTTATTCTTTTGATTTTCTAAATAGAAAATACTTCCTTCAAATTCGTGCACGGTAGAAACTTCAGGATATTTCTTTTTTAATTCCTTGATGATTTCTTTGCAGTCAGAAAATCTTTTTATTTTCACATATTGTTGACACTCAAATAATTTCTGAACAATTAAGTCCACATTATGAGCTTGATCAATCTTTGGTTGTTTTTTTAAGCTAATATTAAGGGCAATATCTTGCCTAGAAACTTCACTCAGATAAAATTTTTCTTCGAAGTACCCTTCTTTTTCAATTTCAATAATAATCATTCCTGAAGATTTAATCTTCTCCGCAATCTCAGTGCTTTCAATTTGCATTGGTGTTTTACCAATTTCAACTCTATCTTTACTACCAATAGCTCTCGCATAAACGATTGATTCATCAGGGCTACTTTTAATAGTCAAAAGACTCATCTGTGAGCAAGAAACCAAAAGAGAAAGTAATAATATCGAAATTGATACTCGAAACATTTATAACACCTCAAGATCCTTATCGAATTCTTTCAGAAAATATTGAAAAAGATTAAAATTTTCTTTAAAGGGAATTTTTGCCTAAGATACGGAAATTGTCCTTTTTGGTATTCTATTAGCAATGAATTTTCTATCTCTGGTTAGTTTTGCAATCGCATTTGCTGTTTTAGGCCTTGGACTTTTAAGTTCCGCAGATGATCCAACCATATTTCTTGATGAAATAAGTGCGGTAATTGTTCTCGGTGGAACTTTTGCCGCCACGGCGATCGCTTTTCGAATGGAGAAGATTATCATGTTAATTAAGATCTTTCTCGTTCGAGTGATTAAAGGAAATGATGTTGAGTATAAAGAAATCATAGTCTCTTTGATTAAGATCTCAGAAAGCTTTTCAAATAATCCTGAGCAGGCAAAAAAGATTGCGCAAGATTCTAAAAACCCTTTTTTACTTGAAGCCATCGAACTCGCAACAGAGGGCATCCTCTCCCCGGGAGATATTTATAGAATCTTGAGGGCACGTGTGGAAAGCATGCACCAACATCACCTTATCGATGCCTCTAAATTTAAAACTATTGGTAAGTTTCCTCCAGCATTTGGGATGATGGGGACAACTATCGGGATGATTGTACTGCTTTCAAATTTAGGCGGTGCTGATGCTGCTAAATCCATAGGTCCTGCCATGGCCATATGTCTCATCACTACTTTATATGGAGTCGCTCTAGCTAATTTAGTCATCATTCCCATAGCAGAAAACCTAAGTGCGACGTCCAAAGAAATAAGAATTAAAAACTCCATCATAGTTGAGGGTATAAAACTCATAATGAACGGTAAAAACTCTATCCTCATTGCTGAAGAACTCAATTCATTCCTCTTACCCAAGGAGCGGGTAGATTGGAAGTCAGTGCTAAATACTTAGGCTTTTCATGCAAGAAGAAGACGAACAACTCCCTCCCCTCATTCAATCAGCCTACGACCAAGAGGATGCTGACGAGGGTGAAGCTTGGCTAATCTCTTATGCCGATATGATGACTTTGGTTGCCTGTTTTTTTATTCTTATGACTGCTTTTGCAAGTTATGACACTAAGTCGTTTTCTAAGGTAGCAAAAGAGGTTAAAAAATATTTTAGAGGGGCGAATGTTCAAGATAAAGATGAAGAATTAACAGAGCTTATCACTAAGATTCGTGCCATCACTCAAAATAGAGAAATAGTCGACATAAAATCAATCGACAATGGTATCGAGATAAAATTTAATTCAGAGTATTTTTTTGAAACAGCAGAAGCTACACTAAAACAAGATATGGAAAGTCTTCTCAGTGTGATGGTCGACGTCATAATTGACGTGAATGAGGAATTTATCATCGAAGCTCACGGTCATACAGACTCTAGACCACTTAGAAGTAGACGATTTAAAGACAATTGGGAATTGAGTGCTGCAAGATCCGTAAGTGTCATCAGAGTTTTTGAAGACAATGGATTTGCTAAGGATCAGCTCATCGCTATTGGGTATGGATCTAGTCGTCCAGAGATACCTGATCGGGACGAGTCGGGGGATTTTATTGCCAAAAACTTGAGTCGAAACAGAAGAGTCATCCTTTTGGTTAAAAAACCAAGTGAACAACTTAAACTTGGTCTTGGGCATATTTATCAAGAAAACAATCAAAATAATTAATAGCTTAAAGCAAAATTCAATATAATTTATTTTCACACGCCAAATCAGACGTGCAATTTTGTCCCTATACTTAGAGTTTATTAGTAATTTTTTAACAAGAACCCTCATAAATCCGATGCATCTTACGGAAATAAGGGAAGATTTCAATGAAGTTAGTCAGTTCAATTTTACTTGTGATTACGAGCCTGGTTTATACCAGCTGTAACTCCGGTGCGGGTAATGATGAAGTTGCTTCCTCTTCCTTGGGTTTGCGCCTCTCTATTGTTCAAGGTAATTATCAAGTTATAAACCCTAGTGAGTCTCCCGAAGTAAAGCCTATTATTAAATTAAGTACTGTTGATGGTGCTCCCGTCAGTGGAATTGTTTTAAATATCAATAATAATGCTAGCGACGAAAAACCTGCCAAGGTTTTAACTAATACTGTCACGACAGATTCGAATGGTCTCGCCGAAATTTCATTTACGGCGCCTGGATTTTACGACAAAGATTTCAGTGTCTCGGCAACTGTAGAGGACTCTACTACAAGTGTAACCCTTAATTTCTCCACCGTGGATAGCTCTCCTGCAACTAGGTTTTTACTTGAAACAAATAAGGGCAGTTCTCTCACTGCAGGTGAACCCTTCAGTTTCGTAATTTCTATTGTTAACGAAGATGACTCGGTTTTTGAAGTCACCAGAGATATTGATCTTCAATGGCAATACACAGTGACTGACTCATGGGGTGGCAACTCCCCTAATCTTCCCCCTTCTACCGATTTTTCTTGTTCATTTGTTGACGGAGTTTGTACAACGCCTGAAATTTACTACCTCACAGATGCTACCACTAAGCAATATATTTCTGTTGGTGATGGTCTAGGTGATTATCAAGATGCCTTCGTTGTTGAGTTTGAAGTTGTCGCGGCTCAAGGTTATTCTCTTACAGTATCTGATGGACCTGGTGGTCCTGGAAACGCTAGCCCCATTGATTATTCAAGCACCTTAGAATATAGCGCTGATGATACCAGTGCAGATTTTTACGCTGCTGTCATGGACGAATACGGCAACTGGCTTATGGATACCACTCAAGTTTCTTGGGCCGGAACCACCACCGAGCTTAATACCTATCTCACAGTCAATAATACTGGTGCAACTTCCCAAGTAACTTTCGTGCCAACATTAACGACATCGGCAAATCTATTATTAGCAGACACCTCTGGAAGTGGACTCATTACAGCCTCCATACCGATTGAAGTAAGTCCCGGTGTTCCCGCTGGATTCACTCATGATACAGAAAATAATTTTTCTGAATTGGCCGATACTTATTTTGATAATGAAATCGAACTCGTAGACCAACATGGTAATATTTGTACGCAAGTGTCAGACCTTATTACATTGGATGTTTCAACCGTGGCTGCCTTCACCACAACTTACGGGCCTGTGGGTTATAATCAAGGACGAGCTTCCATTAGATCCAGCGGTTTAACATTAACTAATAATTTTGATGGTAGTGTATCTCAAGCCGTCAATGCTTTCTTTATTAATGGTGTTGCACAAGCAGATTCTCTAGAAATAACCTTTCGAGATGCGAGATATAGTCCTCAACTTGTTATATCTACTTCCAAAAAAATATTCAATACTAGCTCGGGTATACTTAATCTAGGAGCAGTCCCAGATCTAACTTTAACGACTTCGGCCATTGATATCACTCAAACAAATACTCCAGTTGGCTATTTTATTACAAAAGATGGAACAGAAAGAGGCTGTCTAGTTCCAAGAGATGGTAGTCGAAACTGTCACGCCGATAATGATAGGGACCTCACAATTACAACCGACGAACCGACGGAAAATTTTCATATTTTCTATTACGACTCCACAAATAATATTATTTATAATAATCCAACTTATGGACCAAACTGTTCTGATGCTAACTCCATAAGTGATCCAACTAATTGTGCTAATCCCTCAGCGGTCTCAATGACTGCAAGAGGAGCTTTTCTAGGAGGAGCAAATCCAACTAATTTAAGTGACACAATTATTTCTAACCCAGCTCCTAAGGTACAGATCAATCCGATAGGAGGATCTATTGGAGCAGGTTATCTGGACTTTACTGATACAAATTTTCCCACCGAGACCTCTACAATGCAGGGTCTGATTCAGCCAGGGAATTTTGTCGCACTTGAAATAGAAGCAACCGATGGGTCCAACGCCGCCAATACAGTTGATGCAACGGGAACATATTCATTAACAATTAAGGCGATAGACGCGCTTGGAAATCACGTTACCACATTGAATGGAATCCAAAGCTTTTCATTTTCAAATTTCTCAGGTGGATCAAATTCTCTTGCTGGCACGGCCCCTGTTTACGCAAATAACGGAAATTATAATTTTGTGAATGGAACTGTTACCATCACAGGACTAAGACTCCCTCTTGCAGGTGATACGCTTTCAAATATTTCTGCCACAACCGGTGCGATAACTTCCAATCAAATCTCAATAACCTCCGTGGCCGGTGATATCTCTGAGATCAAAATTAGAGACGCAATCGGAAACGGTGGAAACGATCTAACGGATCAGGCCTTAACCTATACCGCAGATGATACGATAGACTTCTATACTAGCGGCTACGATTCCGAAGAAAACTTTGTCGCTACTTTAGGAGACGCAGGATTTAGTGGCACGATCAACTCTTATGCTACAATCTCTGATTTTGGTTCAACTGCAAGACTCTATTTTCACACCGTTGGCTCTGGAATTTTAACAGCAACTTATAATAGCATCACTGCCTCAACAGGAACAATTACTGTCAATGCCGGTGTTCCTAGTTATTATGATGTAAGTGTAACAAACCTAGCTCCAATAACAGTTGGTGATTCGTTAACAGTTCAAGCTGATCTGGTTGATGCTGACGGAAATATAATCACTACTGAAAATTCATCAAAAACTCTTTCGTTTACCTATAGAGATTCTTCTAATTCTATATTAGCAGCTTCTCGCTATAGTGGACCGAGCTCTGAAACTCAAAACCTTGTTGCAGGAGAATTTCCTGATCAAACAGTCATCTTTTATGCCGCCGGTAATTCTATGAGAATTGGAGTTGACGATGGAACTTATTCAGGAACTTGGACTGGTACTATTGAGCCAGGAGCTTTTAATAAGTTTATTATTTCAAATGCAAGTGCAACCGTCACAGCAGGAGCTTCATCAACCCAAACAATTCAAGCTGCTGATCAATATGATAATTCTCTCACAAGTGTAAATACTGATGTGACGATCAGTTTGACATCATCATTAAATAATCAAGAAATTGTGGCCACCTCAGGGCTGACTTCTGTTAATCCCAGCTCTCTTGCCAGTGGAGCTCCTTATGACTCCGTTGTTACTGCTGATATTGTTAATGGTACAGGCACATTTGATGTGAGAAGTGAGCAAATAGGAACCTTAGATATTCAGGTGAGTACAACAACTCCAGGAGGAATAAATCCTGGAACCGCCAGTTTGACCATCCTTCCCGATGCGATTGTTGGTTTACGTTGGGCCACAGGCTTTGAGCCAGAGGATCAATATGAGGCAACTTCTTCAAATTGGTCTACTATCATCACTGAACTCTACGACCAATTTGGAAACGTGGTAAACAATAATAACTCTGATGATGTTGTTATAAGCCTTCAAGGCTCACCGACAGGTTCCTTAACTGGAACAACCACCAAACAAACCGCCTTTGGTCAGGCATTTTTTAATGACATTAATTATGTGAAAGTTGAGACGATTACTCTTAGAGCGACTCATACGGATAGTGCTTTTTATATAGAAAAAGATATAGATATCATTCCGTCGAATCCAAAAAGAGTCCTTCTCGTCATGCAAGGCGAGACCTTTGTAGAAGGTGTAACCAGTATTGGAGATGCTGTGACCGGAACCCCATCTGCTTATACGGTAGATGATACGGTTACCTACACTGTGGATGCGTATGTTGTAGATGAAGCTTTTAACAAAGTGGAAAACTACGGTGGAAATATCACCTTAAATCCCGAGGATCCTAATGCAGTCATAACTCCAAGCGGAGCCACAAGTTTTGATAGCACCGGTCAAGCAAGCTTTACAGTAAGTTTTAGAAAATCGGGAAGTCAAAAAATAGATCTTAATTGTAATGGATTTTTCACATCGAGTTTTTGTCACTCTTCTAGTACCTTCACTGTTGATCCTGGAGCATCCTATTATATTCTTCCTGTTCTTCCTGGTGAGTCATTTAGTACGACAGGTGTGGCCGCTAAGAATTTGGCAGTCTCTGGAAGTCCAAGTAATAATACCGCTGGGACAAGCTTTAATGTGGACTTTTATCTTACAGATAAATACTTTAATATCGTTGATGATGATTCAACCGCAGTCAGCTTTTCTTTTGCAAATGACGCTAATGCCACAGGTGGAAGCGGAAATTTTACAGACGGACAACTACAATTAAGCGCAACTAATATCAAAGCCGCTAGTAATCTAAGCCTGGCAGCATCAGATATTGGAGGTCTTATTGAATTAAGCTCAAGCACCTATACTGTTCAACCTGCCAATGCCTCTCAGTACATAGCTCTTCTTCCTGGAGAGAGTCTAAATTCAGGAGTGACAAATTTTGCAGCCGCTAAAGCTGGAAGTGCTTCCACAACTAACGCTTGTACGGCTTTTGATATCAATGTCTATGCCGTCGACCCTTATTTTAATGTTGATACTAGTGACTCAAGTGCTGTAAGTATGACGACATCTGATGCGGATGATAATGAAACTAGTTATAATGGAAATTTTTCTTCAGGTGCGATTACATTTAGTGTTACCCCTGTCAATTTGGGTAATACCAATAGCTTCACCATTACTTCAAGTTATGCAAATGCAGGCTCAAACTCGACCTATGATATTGCACTTGGCTCAACCAGAAAACTTATTGGTGTTCTTCCCGGCCAAACATTTAATCCAGGGAAATTAACTCTAGGAGCCGCTGTCACGGGTTCAATGTCACCAAATGCCGTGGCCGGTGATGCCTTTAATCTTCAAGTCTATTCCGTAGATGCTTGTCACAATGTCGATACCTCATCTACCCAATCCGTAACTATAACTTCAAGTGATAGTAATGACACTCATCCTGCAGCCCAAAATCTAAGCTCAGGGACTCAAACTTTTTCAATAACCAATACCACCGCTGGAGGATCAAACACACTCGCTTACTCAGCGACTGGTCATACCTCTGGTACTTCTTCAAACTATACAATTGATCCAAACGATCCGATTCAAACAATGGTATTTTTACCCGGAGAAACACATGTACCAGGTGTCTCCAACCTTGCATCAGCTAAAACAGGCTCACCTACTGACCAAACAGCTAATGTAGATTTTACGGCAACTGTAAAACTACTCGATCTTCATTTTAATACAGTCACGAGTTCGACTTATAATGGAACCAATATTTCACTTTCAACTAGTGACACTAATGATTCAGACCCGAGTGATGAAACAACCAGTTCGGGAATTGCAAGTTTCACTATAAATAATAAGACAGCAGGTTCGGGGCAGACATTAAGTGTGACATCCGCTTATACTGATCAAGCAAGTGGCTCTTACACAGTTCAACCGGGAACTGCGACTCAATCAATAGTTATTCTTCCTGGTCAGATTCATAATGAAGGTGTCAGCTCATACGCAGCTGCAGTCACTGGTATTCCCTTAACTCAAACTGCTGGTGCAGGTTTTGTCGCACAAGTAAAAGCCGTGGATGATTATTTTAATACCGTTACCACTTATTCGGGATCAATTTCTGTTTCGACAAATGATACTAATGATACTCATCCCGCTGTTCCTAATGTCTTTAGCTCTGGTGTGGCGAGTTTTACAATTACCTCTACTACCAGAGGAACAACACACACTATTACGCCCTCCACAGCACTTGCTGGAGATACAAGTTCAGACAATTTCTCAGTTGTTCCAGGAAGTGCAAGCCAAGCTATACTTTTTTTACCTAACGATAGTGCCCTTAATGAAGGAGCACAATCTCTTGCGCTAGCGAGAACAACAAATACTTATAGTGTTAATACAGCGACAGATTTTAATGTCGATGCTTACATCGTTGATGATTATTTTAATATTGTGGACGATGATACGACTCAAGTAACCATAGGATTTTTTGGTGATAATTATGCCACTAATGACGGCCCACTCACGGTTACTGATGGGCAAGCTCAATTCACTGTTCAAAATAATACAGCAGGAAGTGGAAAGCAAATTCTTGTCTCGACCAATAACGGAAGTATTAGCTCCAATCATGGAACAGGTTCTTATACAGTCAATACAGGAGCGGTAAGTCGAATTGTTACCATCCTCCCCGGGCAGAGTTTCGTAGAAGGAGCAGCTAGCTTAGCTAATGCAAGAACGGGCTCTCCCTCACTTGCAACGGCATGTGTAGATACTTACCAAGTGACTTTTAGAGCCGTTGATAGCTCTTATAATACCGTTACATCATATAACGGAAGCTTTGATTTTACCTCTTCAGATCCTCAAGATCCGCAAACGGGGTATACCGGAGTTAACTTCTCTTCTGGAGTGGCGACAGTAAATCTCTCACCTAGTAAAAAAGACATGAGTACAGGTTACACCTTGAGCCTCTCGAATACTGGTGGTCTCACCGCTGATACAGTAAGTAATTATCTGGTCAACAATGGAGTTGCCACCAAAATTGTAACCCTCCTTCCAGGTGAGTCTATAGATGAGGGGAATCGAACGCTTACTAAAAATGGCTCTATTAGTACTATTACAGCAGGAACTGACTTTACAGTAACGACTCAAGCAACAGATGCGTGTCATAATAGTATGGGAGGGATTACGCCTTCAGTTACTATTGCAACAGAAGATCCCTACGATACTGAACCAGCAGCACAAAATTTGAATGTGGTTTCAGGGGCTGCGAGTTTTACAATCACTCCACAAGTTGCAAATACGAGTTTTCCTCAGTCTGGAATATCCGCACACCAGGTCACTACGAGTGTAGGAGGTTATAGCGCAGTAGACTCATCCAATTATACAGTAGATGTTGGCCCTAAAAATGAAGTTTTAATCGTGCTTCCAGGAGAGAGTTTCGATACCCAAGGATATAGTACGAATCGCTCAGATGCTGTCTCAGGAACTCCATCCACTCAAAATAAGGCGGTTGCTTTTAATGTGGATCTATATACTGTCGATTCTTATTACAATCTTATAACCACTGACTCGACGAATATTAATATCACTACCTCTGACACCAGTGACTCTGATCCCGGAGCACAAGGTATGTCATCCGGGCAATACAATTTCTCTGTAACTCCGGTTGATATACAAGCAGCAGCTAATATCACAGTAACAGATACTGATGCGTCTCAAGTTTATACTTCTGAAAATTATGTGGTCATTGATGATCCTCCGGCTAACTTAAGTTACGCTAACGCTCCTTTTACATGGACTAAAGACTCAGCTATTACTGGTCAAACTCC
>CEQY01135978.1_pt1 | contig 13138 bp, 11 predicted proteins | sample 361391 | NCBI WGS metagenome assembly CEQY01 (sample SAMEA2621075, study PRJEB7988) | marine metagenome | isolation source: saline water (ENVO:00002010), including | reverse complement strand
AAAAATTGATAACTTAGTATGTCAAAAAAAATAATTGTCACTGGTGGTAATGGTCGTTTTGCACATGAACTTAAAAAAATTAATAGTAATTTTGATTTTATTTTTAGAAATAAAAAACAATTAAATATTTTATCCTTAAGTTCTATAAGAAAGAATCTGAAAACATTCAATCCGGATTATATCTTACACTTAGCTGGTTTATCTAGGCCGATGTCTGTTCATGAAAAAAATATAAATAAAAGTATAGATTTAAATATTATTGGAACAGCAAATGTTGTGAAAGTTTGTAGTGAGAATAATAAAAAGTTAATTTTCTTTTCTACCAGTTATGTTTATCCAGGAACAAAAGGTAATTATAAAGAAAGCGATCCAGTTCTTCCCTGGAATAATTACGGTTGGTCTAAATTAGGTGCTGAGGCAACTGTACAGATGTACAAAAATTCTCTTATAATTAGGGCATGTATGACTGAAAAGCCGTTTATTCATAAATATGCTTTTAGTAACGTAAAATCCAATTTTATTTTTCACGATGAATTCGCAAAGATCTTTATTAAAAATATAAATAAAAAAGGAATATTAAATATAGGGGGTAAATCACAAACAATTTTTCAATTTGCAAAAAAATATAACAAAAAAATTAAAAGAATGTTATCAAAAGGAGAGCTGCCAAAAAAAATGGATATGAACTTAGCTAAATTAACAAAATATAGATAATGAAAATTTTAAAAACCAAATTTAAAGGTCTATTTGTTGTAAAACAAAAAAATAATATAGATAAAAGAGGAAGTTTAAGAGAAATCTACAACAAAAAAATTATTAAAAAAAATAATTTTATATTCGAGTACTGCACAATCTCAAAAAAAAATGCTTTAAGAGGATTTCATTTTCAATATAAATTTCAACAAGCAAAGTATGTTAATGTGCTCAAAGGTAAAATTTTAGATTGCGTTATAGATTTAAGAAAAAATTCAAAAACATTTGGTAAAATATTTAAAATAATTTTATCTGAAAATAATTGTTTAAGTTTATATATTCCAGAGGGATTTGCTCACGCTTATTATAGTTATGAAAAATTGAACGTTGTTTATTATAAGTTAAACAATTACTATAAACCTGAGTTTGAAAGTGGTATAAATTTATTAGATAACGATTTAAAGATTAAATGGCCAAGAAAAAATTGTCATATTTCCGATAAAGATAAAAAACTTATCAATTTTGACGAATTTTGTAAAACTTATAGATTTTTATAATCAGAAATATTTTTAACAACAATAGAATGCTCTTTCACATTATAATTTTTAGAAAACCAATACGATAAAAATCTTTCAGCTAAAAAACCGTAAATTCTCTTCAAACCATAGGTTTCATGCATATCAAAACCAAATATATTTTCACATTTTTCTAGCCATGGAAAAATTACACTATAATAATTTTTCAAAATTTTCGTACTACAAATAAACATATTATGTGGATTGAAAGAATTGTTTTTCTTCATAAAATTACCAAAATTAGTTTTATTGTCTTCATCTAGAAGATCAATCGCTTTATCTAAATTTCCTTTTCCGTGAAATAAGTCAAAATGAAATTTTAAATTTCGTTTTTTTTTATCTATAAGCATTTTGGGATTCGTAATAAATTCAAAAAAATGATTTTTAACAATTTTTGAAATTTTATAGTTTTGAACCGAAAATTTTTTTCCCAAAATACAATCGTAATTTTTATCTAATAAGGAACTCTGATTAATAATAGAGTTTTTTAGTTCTTGATAATTTAAATTTTTTTGATCAAATGAATCTTTAACAAAAAATTTTCGGTATTGACAAAATCCAACCCAATCAGTTTCAATTTTATCTAAATAATTTTTCCAAACCCAATAATGAAAAGTGTACTCTCCATAAAAGGAATTTTTTGAAGATATGTTTACACCAGATTTATCTGACAAACAATTTTCTGAAAATTTTTTTTCTCCAAGACCTACAGGAGTAAATGATAAATCTTTTATTGTATTTTCATGATTTGGTTCTAAAGTGAGACAAAAAAAAGTAATATTTTTCATTGTGATTTAAAAAAAAGTCAGTGTTTTGTACAAAAATTTTAAATTAATAATCATGTAAGGTCGGGTACATTCTAAAAGTGAATGGAATTTTTATAGGGTTGATTAGATTATTAATCTTATTTGATAAAAAGAAATCTCCAAGTCTCGCATAAGATAAACAAATTTTTTTTTCTTTTTGTGAAAACCAAAAAGAAGTGAATCTTTCAGCAAGAAAGGCTGGTAATCTAGTATTATAATTCTCACAAAGATTATTATTTTTACAGTATTCCAAACATTTTTCTAACCATGGAAATAAGATTTCACAATACTCATTAAAAAATTTCACTTTGGTAATAAACATGTTCAATGGAAAAAATTCTTTTTGATTTAAATGATTTGTAAAGGATTTCTTAATATTATCATCAAAAAAATCCAAACTTTTCTTTAATATATCCGTCTTATGAATTTCGATAAAATCCTCAAATAAATTTTTATTTTTAAAAATTATTGGTTGTACTTGAATTGCATCTAAATTAACGAGATTTTTTTCATTAAACTTAAATAGTTTGCTGTACAAACTACTTGCAGAGGTATTTTGTTTTTTATTATACAAATCATCAAGCCACAACTTTCTATAATGACAATTGCCAATAAAGTCATTTTTATCCATCTTATTTACGACATTTTTCCAAATCCAATAAATACCTGTTAACTCCCCGTAAAATAAATTTAAATGCGAAATATTTTCTCCATTTTTTTCATCAATCCAATTTGATGGAAACGATTGCTTTCCCAATCCAATAGGGGTTATATAATTAGGTAATCTGTCAATTATTTTAAAATAATTAATTGAAGTACAAAAAATTTTAAAATTATTCATTTTGTAAAATATTTAATCTCTATTTTTATAAACCCTTAATGAAATCATTAAGATTATTGTAATAAAAAATATTATGTAAAATTTTTTTTTGTTTACGAAAAAATAATTATCTCTTGAATATTTATTATTAAGCTTATGTTTATCTGGAGAAATTAAATTTTTAGGCAATATTTCATACTCTTGTGTCGTAGAATAATCTCCGTAAACAAACAATCTATTATTAAATACTTCAGCAATTGTAAAAATAGCTTTTGGGTTGCCATCACCCATACCTATGGCATAGGCATCTATATTTCCAACTTTGTCCAACCAATGAATTACATTAACGTTTTGTTTCCCATATGAAACATCGTCTTCTAAGTCTCTAAAATATTGTCTTTTGCCATTTCCAGCAAAAATATATTCAACACGATTTTTGATTAAAGGGTAAATTTCATCAAAATAATAACTTTTATCATGATCCATGGCTTTTTTACTTAAAAGTGTATCGTCCCAAATCCTGTGATTAACAAGAATGACTGTGGGTCCATTGTTGAAATCCTTTACTAAAAATTTTTTTAATTGTTTTTTAAGATCTGATGCACTTGTTGATGAATTTAATAATAAAAATCTTACATCCTTTTCTTTTAAGTCAAAATTTAAATAACCAATATTCTCTTTGTATGAAGATTGAGATTTTTTTAACTCTTGTTCTCCTGGCACAAAATATAATTTAGAGTTAAATAATTTTTTATAATTATTAAATATTTTTTTATCTTCCAATCCTGAGTCACCTAATATAAATACATAGTCTGGATTATGACTATTGATTTTTGCTGCTAATTTATTCATCTTGTTCTCATCTTTTATTATTGGATATATATGGCCAACTAAAATGAATTTTGTTCCAGAACTTTGAGCTAAAAGGTTAGAAGATAAAAATAAATAAACGATTAAAATTTTTACAATTTTGTAGAATATATTCATGCTTTTAAATATAGCAAAATTTAGAATTGCGCATAATTAATATTTGTCTCCTTAATTATTTTGTTATGAACTTTAATCACAGAATTCTTTTCTGAAAGATACGTTTTCAACGTATCTGAAATTTTTACATCATTTAAATCAATATATCCCGGACCAAACTCTGATTTTTTTTGATAAGCTGCTGCTGCAATATTGCTATTTTCAATATTTATATTTTTAATTTCTACTTTTGATAAATCTTTACTAGCTATGCCAATATTTGACTTCTTAATAATAATATCACTAATCTTAATTTCACTCTGCTCACCTGCACTTATACCTTTATCACCAGCATTACTGATAAATATATTGTTTGCCTCTACTTTGCTTCCAGAAAAATCAAGCGCATCATTACCGGATCCATCAATAGTAATATTTTCCATAAAGCCATTTGAAAAATCAAAATCAATTGCATCAAAATTAATTTTTTTCATATTAATATTTTTGATCAAAAAATCTGACGAGATTATATTCAAAAAATCTTCTCCTTTGTTTTCAATAAATCTACAATCTTCAAATAAAATCTCTGATCGATAAATATTTATTGCTCCAAGAAATCCCTCTCCTGACTGAACATCTGGCGATCTTAAATTTAAAAAATGAGTATTTTTTATAATTGATTTTGAATTTGCATTTATAATAGATATGCCATTTCCAAACCTGCTTTTCTCCTGATTTTTAAATGTTTTTGCACGAATAATTACAGGATTATCTTTTCTTCCATTAATGATTAAAGGTGAATAACTTAAAATATTTCCGTTTCCCTCTAAATTTATTTCTGTTCCTGGATGAATATTAATTGTAAATCCTTTAGGAAATATCACTCTTTGATCAATAGATATTTTATCTCTAACAAAACTAATCTCTTTTTTATTAAATTCTAAAAACTCAAATTTTTTAAGATTAGTCATATTATCCATAAATTTTTTTTTTGTAATAGTTTGCTTATTATCATAAAACTTTAGTATGCTAGTTTGCTTTTCTTTTTTTTGACCAAGAATATTATAAGACACCTTAGTATTTTCTCGAGGAAAATCTTTTTCATCTAAATAGTCATCACAAATATTATTACTCTTTTCCATTTTGCATAAAAATTTTACCGAATAATTTTCAACTGGTTTACCGTGCTCCTTTCCTTTTAAAATGACGGACTTATTTAATGGTAATTTTTTTTTATTATCAAAAATAATATTTGTTACTTCAACCGGTAGCCTCTGAGTATTTTGAAGAGAAATTTCAATACTATCATTTTGATGATTTAAATAATATGCATTTAATCCTTGTAATGGATTTAAAGTATTTCTAATTACGTCTCTAGTTTTAATAAAATGGTTAATTGAAAAAATATTTGTTAAAGGAAAATTAAGTTCTAATAATTTTCTATATTTTTTAAATTCAAGATTATTATTCTCGATAATTTTAGGTATATAATTTTCTTCTGTCAGTCTTAAGAGTTCAGAAAGATATAATTTATAAAAATCTTTGTCTGCGAAGAGTAAATCAATAAATTTTCTTTGATCATTATTACGATTGACGAATTCTTGGTTGCCACTAATCCACCAAGATTCTGTATCATTAAAATTTTGATCTATATGAGCTTCTCTTCCTATAGGTTCAAGCAGCGATGTTATAGGATTGTAATAAAATTTTATATCTTTCCAATCAAATTCTGATGCGCCAAATATTGCTTTGATGGCCAGCAGTTTTGCTAATTGAATAGTATCAAAAGTTTGATTGATTTTACTATTACCTTTTCTAAATTCTTCGAATAAATTGATTGCATTTTTTAAATAAAGTTCTTGTTCGGTGCCAATTTTTTCATCTCTAAATTGAACTGGTTTAATTTTAGCTCTCCAAAATGAGTCCTCTAAAGTATTTACAGTTAAATTTTCTAAATTATTGGCTTCCATTATCCATAAATTCTTATCCAATCCTATGATTGGTCCCTCTCTTCTTTTGTTGTTCTCAATTAATTGTTTAGAATGTTGCTCCTCAAGAAAATAAATGCCAAGGTTGTCACCATTAAGAGATGTTTCTAAAAAATTTGTTCTATGAAAAATCAATCCCTCTTCTTTTAAAACTTTCATGAACAACCATTCGTACAAATAATCTCTTGTTTTAGGTTGCTGTATAGAAAATCTTTTTATGCCATTAATAGATTTATCATTTAATATTTTAACTTTAAATGACCATTTTTTGGGATCTTCCCAATGCTCTTTATGTACGCCCTTTAATTTTAATCTTATTTTGTATTTATTATTATTAAAATCTAGGTTGGCTGCAACCCATTGATGGATATCTTCTGATGCTCTAAAAGCTTTTATACTTTTATCTCTACTTGATAAAATTTTTAAATAATTTTTATAATTTACATCGATGGTAAGTTTTTCAGTATTATAATAAAATGTTGTGTAAACCCTATTAGAAATTGTATTAATAATGTCATAGGAAAAATTTTTTAATTTATCTTTAAAATCAAATCTTTCTGTCCAAATGCCTAAAAAAAATATTATAAGTAATAAGGGGAAATATTTTATTTTTTTTGAATAAACAATTTTTTTTTTAGATTTGATAAGCTTTTTGTTTAAATATTCCATCTAAATTCCTGTTACGGCCCTAATAGAGTTTACATATTTCGAATTTCGACTTGATCTTATTGGTATAGAGTCCATTAATCTATCAATTTCTAGCCTATCTTTTCTTGAAAATTTAAATTCCATTACAATAATTCTTTGAGATAATGTTTTTTTCAAATAATTTGGGTAAGAATAAAATCTCTGATCGTAAATACAATGGTTTTTATCGACTGTGATTCTAAATTTATTGTTTTTACTTAAAAAGTAATCTCTATGATACTGATTTATTATTTTAGGTTTAGAGTTAAATTTAAAAAACTCTCTCTCTTTTTTTGGCAGCTTATTTAAAATTGAGTTACAAATAATTTTCCAATTATTAATTTTTATTATATCCAATCCATCAATATTAATTTTCTTTTTCCATCCATAAAGATTTCTTTTAAATTTTATTTCAAAAACACCTTTAATGGAGTCTCTTACATTTCCATACCAGCGATATCTAAGTTTTACTCTAGAGCTATCTCCGTAAATGTTTGATTTATATGAACTATAAGCTTCATCATCAAAATAAATATTATTTACAATTCTTGAGTCATAAATTTTTGAAAAATTCAATTCATGTAACTTAATCCAATTAATTATTGTATTATAATTATGCTCATACGCTACAAATTTGAGTTCATATCTAGTGTCTGAAGGAACTTTTAAAAACATTAGTATTTTTAAATACTAGGCACTTGGCTCTGATCAAGATAGGTTACAGAAATTTTTGGAAATTGAGAATTTAATTTGTTTATTATATTTTCCAATATTTCAATTTTCGATACATTTACTTGGTATGTTGCATCAATAAAACTCTCTCTATAGTCCAACCTTCTTAAATCAAAACGTAACACCTCATCACCAATTATTTTATTTAATTTTTTAACGATTTCTTTTTTTTCTACTTCTGAATTAATTTTGTATTCAATTGATAAATACATGTTTTTTTCAGAATTTTTTTGATAATTTTTTTTAGTAAATAACATAATTATTAAAATCATAAATATTGCAATTACAGTCGGTAAAGTTTGATTTGCACCCAACCCTAAACCTGCGGCAATACAGATAAATAAATATGCAAGCTCCTCTGGTTCTTTAATCGGTGTTCTAAATCGAACTATTGATAAGGCACCGACCAATCCTAAAGACAACGCTAATGATGATTTTACAATTGAAATTACTAAAACAGTAGTCAATAAAATAAACGGAAAAATATTTCCAAATTCTTCTCTATTGTTAAGAGTAGAAGAGAATTTCTTATAATGTGCTTTTAAAATAAAAGATATAATAGCCCCAACAACTAAATTCAATATTAACGAGCTTATTGAAAAAGGTGCTGCACTAGCGTTAGCAATATCTTTTAATAAACTTAAATTCTCAGGCATATATAATAATCTCTAACACAAATTTTATATTTTTTTTTAAAAATCTTGCTTGATATTCCTACACATTTTTATTCATTATGTCTTATAAAAACCAATAGTTATGGTAGCGAGGGGCGGATTCGAACCGCCGACCCCAGGCTTATGAGTCCTGTGCTCTAACCAACTGAGCTACCTCGCCAAAAGAATTACTTTTATTATTATTTGCTTTCTTATTCAATCCTTAAATTTAAAAAATTTCGACTCAAAATAATTATAATAATGATTGTATAGCTTATGCCTTAAATAAAAATAATGCATTTTAAAAAAATTTAAATAACTTATTAAGTAATCGAATAAATTAAATTTAATTTCATAATCATTTTTTAAAAAATATTTCTCAAAATCCTTAATTACTTTTTTAGCATTTAATTTTTTATATTTATTATCTTGTTGTTTTTTATTAATTTTCTTAAATTGATCTAATAAATTGTAAAGTTCTTGAAAAGAACCGTATTCTAAAAAAAATTTACTAGAAATACTAAATTTATGATTTTGATGTCTATTGAATCGATAAGAAATAATAGGTTTATTTTGTAAAGCAAATTCAGCACACGCGAGACCGAAAGACTCACCTAAACTCCTGCCATAAATCATAGCATCACAAGTGTTTAAAAATTTTTTTTTATAAACCTCGTCTGTAGTACCTTTTAAAAATTTAACTTTTGGATGATTGTAAAATTTTTCAATATTTAAAAAAAGGAAAGTAATATTTTCATTTGTATAAACAATTTTCTTTATAACATCATACGTAAATTTTAAATCAAAACTGCTTTCTCCCCCATGACATCCAAAAACAATTTGTTTTTTATCTATGTTAAGAATTTTCCTTAAATTATTTTTTGTTTTATGTACCTCTACCATATATGGAACAAATGGGATCTTGCCATTTGAAAACTTTTTGCTTAACCATTCAGATGCATATACATATTTATAACCATGCACCTGATTTATTTTTTGCGGATAAACTGCATGGACTAAAGTTCTAATCTTATCTATAATCCAACTATCTTTTTCTCCACCTTTTTGGGTATATATAAAATCTAACTTATATTTTTCTTTAAAGTTATTAATATCTTGAAAACTTTCAATGCTATTTATAATAAATTTTTTTTTAAATTTTTTTATTACATCTTTTTTATTTCGATGATTTTTTTTATTATAAAAAATTATAGATTTATTGCCTAAAATTTTTTTATTATTGAGAGCGTATAAGTATGTTGAATTCACTATACCTCTTAAATTCATTTCGTCTAAATAAAAACCCACATTCATTATAAATCTTGATACTAAATTAAATTTAATATTAAAAGCTTAATGAATTTACTAAAAATGGATTTTACTTAGTTTTATTTTGATTATATTGTTAGAATAATACCAAAAACTGTAACTGCTGACACTGCAGCAACCCCAAGAGCAAGATTTCTCTTTTTTTCGATTTTTTTTTCTTCGTTCAATCTAGTTAACAAGTCCGTTACTTTAACTTTACCATGAGTATTGTTGTACTCAGATGAATGATTATTTAAATTGAATTGCGTGCTCATTGAAATCATTAAATCATAAAAAATAAGTTTTTAAATATTTATGAAGGGCAAAATGGGTTGTAAAAAAAAACTAGACCCAAAATGATTTAGCTACGCATTAATATTGATGATGGATCGTGAATTGGTTTTTTTTCCAAATTTAAAGCATACCTTGCCCCTTCTACCTCAATAAAAAGTTGATCACTATCTCTTATTTCGGTTTTAATGTAAGCAAGAAAAATATGTTTTTTATAACAAAAAGAGTAATTTGAACTCGTTGTGTAACCTATAATCTTTTCATTTTTAAATATAGGTTCATCGTGAAGTAATAATGGTGATCCTGGTTTAAATTTACTTTTAAGAGAAAAAAGCTCTAACCTATTGATCGGAGATTCATTTTTTATTTTTTCCAGCGCTTTTCTACCAATGAAGTTATTTTCTTTTTTAAAATTTACGGCAAATGATAATCCAGAGTCAAATGGATTATTTTCTGAGGTAATATCATGACCCCAATGTAGGAATTTTTTTTCTAATCTTAGAATATCAAGGGCATGCATACCTGAATAAGTAAGCTTATATTTTTTTCCTAGTTTTTTAATTTTGTTAAAAATAATATTAGTTTTTTTTATAGGTATATAAATCTCCCATCCAAGTTCACCTATGAAAGATAATCTTTGAAACCATACCCTAATATTATCTATGTTAATATATTTTCCTCTTGCAAAAGGAAAATCATCTTTAGAAAAATAATTCCCAACCAATTCTGTTAAAAAATTTCTGCTGTTTGGTCCAAACAAACCTATGCAAGAGTATTTATCGGTTACATCTTCAAATTTAACTTTCCTTGTTAAATTTTTTAAAATATGTGATTTATTGTGGCTTCTTGCTAAAGCAGGACAAATGATTCTAAAATAATTTTTTTTTAAACAACTTATTGTCAGATCAGCTTCGATTCCACCTGACGGATTTAACATTTGCGTATAAGTTGTTTTACCTTCAATATTTTTTATATTGTTTGCACAAAGATATTGAAGTTGATCATGCGCATATTTTCCACTTAAATCAAATTTTACAAAAGGAGTTAAATCAAAGAAACCTAGATTACTCCTAGTATTAATACATTCTTTTTTTGCTGACTGGTACCAATTTTGATATCCATAACTGTATTTATAAAATGGTTTCTTGTTTTTTGAAAACCACATAGGCCTCTCATAGCCAGCCATTTGCCCAAAACAAGCCCCTAATTTTTTTAACTCTTTGTGATATGGTAAAAGTTTTATATTTCTTGAGGTTTCTAACTGTTTATAAGGCCAGTGCATTTTGAAAAGATTTCCAAGCGTTTCTGTAGTTCTTTCCTTTATAAATTTAAGAGAAGAATTGAATTTTTCAAATCTTTTTACATCAAGACTAAATAAATCTCTATCAGTGTAACCTTTTATCATCCATTCTGCTATGGCCTTACCTGCTCCCCCAGATGATCCAATTCCTATGCTATTAAATCCGCAACAAACATAAAAATTTTTAATTTCCTCTGTTTCACCTAGAAGAAAATTACTATCAGGAGTGAATGACTCTGGACCTGAAAAATATTTTTCGATAGTAAGATTTTTTACTATTGGCATTCTTTTAGAAGCTAATTTATGAAGCATTTCTATGTATTTTTTGTTAACTTTAAACTCTCCAAAAGAAAAACTATTTGGAACCTTGCCAGTTTTTTTAAAAGCGTTTTTTGCATTAGGTTCAAAAATACCAAGCATCATTTTTCCATGATATTCTCTCGCATATAAATATGTGTCTGGATCTCTAAAAGTTGGAAGAACTTTTGGTAAATTTTTATAATCCTCTGTAATCATATAAAAGTGTTCATTAGGATATAGTGGTATATTAACACCAGCGGCTTCCCCAATTTGCCTAGACCACATTCCAGTACATAAAACTATATACTCACAATTTATAGTTCCAAGATTAGTTTTAACTCCCCTAATCTGATTGTCTCTCTTAAGAATTTTTTCTAATTTACATTTTTCAATAATTTTTACTCCCTTGTTTTTAGCTGCAATTGAAATATTTTTAGTTAGAATTTCGGGATCTGCTTGACCATCCTCTGGTATGTATAATCCGCTCACAATGTCTTTATTATTTGCGATTGGATATAAAGTTTTAAATTTGTTTTTATCAATAACATCTATATCTAAATTAAATAATTTAGACATTGTTTTTTGTCTCATAAATTCTTGATGTCTTGATTTTGTTGTAGCAATATTAATCGTTCCAGTTTGTTTAAAACTAGTATCAAGACCGGTAATTTTTTTAAGGTCATTGTAAAATTTAACAGAATTTATTCTTATTTTAGTAATTTGCGGAGTTGTTCCTAATTGAGTGATCATTCCGGCAGCATGCCATGTAGTTCCTGATGTTAGCACATCTCGTTCAATTAATACTGTATTCCAACCATTGTCTGCTAAATGATAAGCGGTGGAGCAGCCTGCTATTCCGCCTCCTATCACAACCACTTTTGCTTCGTGTGGCAATGATCCCATTTTAATTTTTTAGTAAATCAGATGCAGGCGTATATTTTAAATCAAATGCATCTGAAACACCTTTAAAAGTTATGTTTCCTCTATAGACATTTAAACCTGCCAAATAATTTTTATTTTCAATAAGGGTTTTTTTATAACCTTGATCAGCTAATTTTAATAAAAGTGGTAATGTAGCTTTATTAAGAGCCATTGTGGATGTTCTTGGCACACCACCAGGCATATTAGCTACACAATAATGAACGACATCATCCACCAAATATGTTGGATTTGCATGAGTAGTTGGTTTGCTTGTTTCTACACATCCTCCTTGATCAATTGCAACATCAACAATTACTGATCCCCTTTTCATAGATTTGATCATTTCTTTTGTTACTAATTTAGGTGCCTCTGCTCCAGGAATTAATACTCCTCCTACTAATAAATCACATTCGGATATCAATTTTTTTAAATCTGTTTTGTCACTCTCTGTTGGAATAATTTTGTCTCCAAATTGTTTATGGAGTTCCTCTAATCTTTTTTTTGATTTATCAACTATATAAACATTTCCTCTCATGCCTGTCGCGATTATTGCAGCGTTTTCTCCCACAACACCACCTCCAAGAATAACAACATTAGCTGGATCCACTCCTGGCGCACCTCCTATTAATAAACCTCTGCCTTTTTGATTTTTTTCTAAAGCATGTGCACCTGCTTGAACAGACATTCTTCCTGCTACTGCACTCATTGGGGCTAATAATGGTAAACGACCACTATCATCCGTAACTGTTTCATAGGCTATACAAATTGATTTTGTTTTCATTAAGCCTAAAGTTAACTCTTTAGCAGCCGCTAAATGAAGATATGTGTAGATAATTTGGCCTTCTCTAATCATTTCAACCTCTTTCATTTGAGGCTCTTTAACCTTGACTATTAGCTCTGCTTTTTTAAAAATTTCTTCTGGTGTTTTGATAATCTTTGCCCCGGCTTTTAAGTAATCATCATTAGTGAATCCAGCTTCAAATCCTCCATTATTTTGTACCAATACTTCGTGATTTCTATCTGTAAGGGCTTTAACGCTTTCAGGTGTTAGTCCAATTCTGTGCTCTTGAAGCTTAATCTCCTTTGGAACTCCGATGA
>CEQY01143630.1_pt1 | contig 13141 bp, 15 predicted proteins | sample 361391 | NCBI WGS metagenome assembly CEQY01 (sample SAMEA2621075, study PRJEB7988) | marine metagenome | isolation source: saline water (ENVO:00002010), including | reverse complement strand
AACCACAACAACCACCACAAAAACCACAATAACTACAACAATTACAATAATAATCACAAGAATTATAAATTTTTAATAATATATTATTCTTATTTTATTAAATTTTTAAAAATATTTTAATCTAATTTTATAAATCTTTAACTACTCTTACACCAGTAAACTGTATTCTTGTTTCAGGTATTTGTGCATTTCTATATTTTGGATGTATTAAATAATCTGGAACAGCCCAACTACCACCTCTTAAATTTTTTTTAAATCCAAAATATGGATAACTAAATTCTTTATATATTGGATCTATGCAATAATTATTATAAGGATAAATACTATCTTCACACCATTCCCATACATTTCCTATCATTTGATGTATTCCATGTTTAGTTGAACCACCTAAATAAGTATTTACATTAGATAGCTTATCTGAATAATTAAAATTACAATATTCTTTTTTCATTATATTACCCCATGGTAATTTTGTTGTTCCATTATTTGTAGCTACATATTCCCATTCTGCTTCTGTTGGTAATCTACCACCTAACCATTTTGCAACTGCCTTAGCTTCATACCAACTAATATGACATACTGGTTCATTTAAATTAATATTTTTATAATTGTATATATCATCTGTCATATTTATATACCATTGAAAATCAATATCTTCCCAATATAATGGAGCTTTTATATTATAAGTTTGAATAAAATTCCAACCTTCTTCACACCAATATTTTCTATTATAATATCCATATTCATCAATAAATTTTAAATATATTTCATTAGTTACTAAAATATTACTCATTAAAAATGGTTTAATTACAGTTTTAAATTGTGGTTTTTCATTATCAAATGTTATCATATATTCACCTTCTTTTGTACCTTGAATAAATTCACCTCCTTCTATTTTAATAAATGATAATGGTGTTGTAAATGAATTATTTGTGGATATATAATTATCTTTTAACATTAATGAACGTTTAGTATATAGTATTGATTCTATATGCATATGATTATGTAAAATACTTAATAAAAATAAATAACTTGTTTTACTATTTAGTTCATTATTATTTAACCAATTATTTAAATATAAATATGTATCATCATATTTGGTAATTATATTATTAATAGTATAAGGTCTAACTTCATATCGTTTTGCTAATGGAGTTAAATAAGAATCAAATATTTTATTTTTTTTAAATAGTGGCGAATAACTTTTATTAATATATTTTAATAAATGTATATCATAAAAATTTATTAAATGACCTAGTTCCCAAGATAAAGGATTTACTGGTTGTTTAAAAGTATTTAGTTTATAGTGATAATTATTATTTTTTAATAATAATTTTGTTTCATCTATTGTTTTATTATACGTATCTTTTAATATTTTTTTCATAAAATTATTTGGTAAAGTTATAACTTTATTACCTAATTTATTCATTATAAATAATATAAATATATAATTTTAAATAAAAAAATTGAAATATTTTTATTTATAAACTATTAATTAATAATAAAAGTAAAGTATTTGATGAACCTGAATCATGGTTCATCAACACCCATTTACTATTATAGTATTCTACTTACTTAGAGTAGATGAAATAGTTTACCAAAATTATATAAAACTTCGTATCTTAGCATGTCTAAAAAGAACATGCAAAGAGGTAAAAACTTGTATAGATGAGATAAATTGGATTTTACATCCTGAACCAATATTTGATATATTAAATTATACAATGCCTGTTATTAATTGTAGTGATATACCTAGTACTAATTGTAGTAAGCATATGATTAATAAATTATCCAAAAAATGGAATGAAGATAGTAAAATAGTATTTAGAACCAATCAAGTTGAAGAATTAAAAAGATATATGGGAATAGTACATTTTAAAAATAAAAATATATATGTATATGATACTATATTTGATACATTTATATCTCCCAAAAAAAAAAATCGATTTAATGGAATTATAGGACAAACGTATAATATATTTTTTATTAATTGTACATTTAATGCAGGTATATATGGTATAAGTTATCAAAAACATCAAAATATTAATATATTTTTCATTAATTGTATAATTGATTATAATAATCTTTTACAACTAAAAAATCTAGGTAGTACCTATTTTATTAATTGTCCTAAAATAAATATATCGCTATTTCGATTTGATAATCAAAATGAAATAAAATTTATTAATTGTACGATTATATCTTATGGATTTAGTCGAAATCTATACGAGCAAATACATATTAATAAATGTAAAAAATTTTATATGTGTAATTGTAAAATTTCACTGAATCCAAATTACCTTAGGCCATATACCAGATTTATTACATTCAGTAAGGATTATAGTATAGGAGATATTATTATAAATAATAATATTTTTTATAGTATTAGAATCAATAAAAATGATGTAAAACATATAACTGAGTATTATAATCTTAAGTCTATTTATACTAATTATACTATTATAGATGTACTTAATAAAGATATAGATCTTGCAGATATAGCAAGAAATATTAATAATAATATTGCGGCCTTTGGATTATACTATTATAATAATGAAGATGAATTATGGATATATGATGATATATTTAACTCTAATACATGGAATTCATTTAGAAGAATTGATACAAAATTCTGTCCTCAATCGCCTCGTATTCTTATATTTAATACTAAATTAACAATATATTCACAAAAAAATAAATCAAAAATGACATTAGAATCTCCTGCATATTATAATATAGATAATAATAGAATAAATACATTACAGTTAATGTATGATGAACATAGTAAACAATTTAAATTAACAAATAATACAGTGTGTAAATCTATGTGTGTTAAACTAATTATAAAACGTAAAAAAATTTCTGAAATACAATTTGATGCTGATAAAATAAAAAATAAAGTATTTAAATTAAGAGAATCCGCATGTCATACTAGTAATTTAGTACGTATATTTATGGATTTATTTAATAATCCATTAAATAATACTTTAAATAATCTATATTATGCTAATCGTAGAATAGAAGTATATAATAGAAAGGAAAATAGGTGTGATAATTATAATAATTTTAAAGACTTAATTCAGGCAGATATTAGTAATTATATAGAACTAAAACAAAAATATATTGAAAATTTGCAAAGTGATGATTATCTAGTTTCATAATAAATTTATATATATATATAAATTTAAAAAATTGAAATTTTTTTTGCTAAAAAGGTCGTTTGAATTAAGACTATTGGTCTAGGCAAGTCACCTAGCCCACTTACACTAAGAAAACGATGAAGACGATGAAGAAAAGAAGAGACAAAATAAGCTAAAATGTAGAACGAAGACGGGCAAGTACATAGAAGAATTATTACATAATCTATTTGTAATTGTTTTTGTATGTATCGCCTACACAGTTATGTAAGTGATTACATCACTAAACAAATTTTTGAAATCTTATATTCTTAATAATTATTATATATTACAAAATTATAATATAGTTAATTAAATTGTAGTCATTTAAATACATAATTTTTTGAAAAAAATTGAAATTATAATTTCTTAAAGTTTATATGTTTTATATGATTATTAACTTTCCTGGATACACAGCCTTGAGGCTGACCTAGTGTTCATCAGCACACAAGACAAAAACCACCCACAACCATGAACTTTTCACAAAACACACTCCACTTTTCTAACAACATCTTTCTTAGCAACAACATCTATAACACTCCCATTCAAACGGCGAGCATGATGTAAAGCGCTAGCGACGGCGCAAAAACGAAAATTATCCGCAGATTATCGAAGTACCGCGGTACGAGTTTCTTGTACCATTCTTCGGTGGTTGGTCATCCTTGTTCGAGTTTCGACTCGATCCGAACGGCGATTTTCACGCACACAAAAATTTTTTTATTACTTATATTTTTTCATATTAATTATTAGTTTCTTATATATAGATTTATTATATATTATATTTATATAATGAATTTAATAAAAATATTTACACTATTATTTAGTCCTTTTGCTTCAGGACAAATGTTAATTGGTAGTCAACATGATGAACACAATTGTGTTAGTGATGGAGGTTATTCTTGGTGTGAAAGTACATCCAGTTGTGTTAGACTTTGGGAAACACCTTGTCCGGAATTAGTTACTGAAACTCATCAAACAGAATATTGTCAATCTTCATCTATGCAATTATGTCGGATGGCATGTCCGACACCTAAATGTAATTCAAATCAATGTGCTATGAGACATGGTTCATGTTGTGATTATCAATGTCAAACTAATAATGTATTAGGAGGAAATATTCAACAAATTCCTGAAAATTGTATATCTTGGTTTGATGGTTGTAATACTTGTTCTGTTAATAATGGAAAAATTGGTGGTTGTACTATGATGATGTGTTTTCAACGAGGTACTCCTGAATGTCGGCAATATAATAATAATTTAAAATTAAATGATATTTGTTATCAATTCTGTGAAGACAATTCACAACCAATGGTAAATAAAAGAAATGATTGTCCTTCTGGAACTATATGTTCTTCAACACAATTAAATCAAATTAGTTTTGATATGTGCGGAGATAGAGCTTTACGATGTATTAGTGGTAATTAATAACTTTTTTTATAATTAATTATATTTAAATGTATATCTTCTTCTCTTTTTTCTATTTTTCTCGCCATATAACCAGTATCTCTAGTTTTTATAGCTGTATCCATCATACCGTATTCATCAATTAGTCTGTATGGTTTTTTCGGTCTACATTTTAAATAATAATTATATTTTATAAAAAATTTTTTTAGTAAATACATATAATATGATCGTTTATTTATATGTAAAAATATATTATCCGAATTGTCTAAACAATACAAATAAAATTTAACAGCATCAGAATTATTTATTTTATATGAATTAAAATAATTCATTAATAATTCTTTTTTTTTTACTTCTTTCATAATTTTAATCCATATATTCTTATCTAATTTATATGGTAATTTAGTATATAATTCTAGTGCTATTGATTGATAAGGTTTATTCATTTTATATATTTTTGTTTAGAAACCAGTCCGAAAACTACTGCGAATAATTTACAACATAAGATAATAAACGCTTGACTGTATGTAACATCCATTGTTTATAAATTTAAACATTTATATATATAATAAATATTTAATTATTCAATTTTTATAAATTAAATTTTTATATTATATATATATATATATATTATGTCTGTATCTAATTTTGATAATTATATTAAAAGTGTTCCTATTTTAGCATTAGTAACAGCAATAAGCTCTCACCCTACTCCTCCTGAACGTTGGACTAAATTATATGATAATTTAATATTTCGATTTTTTTTTATGTATATAGTAATGTTACAATCAACTAATAATCACGATTTAGCTTTAAATTATACTATAGGAGTAATAATATTTTTTTATATTATATCATCTCCAGAAGAAAAAAAAAAAAATTTTAATTTTAATTTAATTTTATAAAAATTATATATATATATATATATGATTGAATGTAAAATTGGAATATATTTAGGTTATTTAATGGCTATTTATACAATTACATCGATATATTACTTAATTGCAACTAGTTGCATTGGTACGCCGTTTAAAGATAGTCTTACAGAAAAACAAATTGCAATTAAAAAACAATCCGCAAAATTAAGAAAAAATATATTTTTACAGGGAATTGGAATAGGTATAGTATTATGTTTAATATTTAGACCTTTTAGAAAATGTTAAATTTAAATAGTAATTTATATAGTAATAATATTATATAAATTAATATGAATACTTTTAATTATAATGAATTTATAAAAACAAATATAATGAATATATCACATCAATCATTATCTCCCGGATTATATATAATTGAAGTTGATTCTGGGCGCTTTGGTTATATATTAGAATTTGAACTTTGGAAAAAATATGGCGGAAGAAATCATCCTGCAATTCAATATGATGATGATATTAATTTTATATCTACCGCACATAATGATCTTCATTTTACAATTATTAAAGATAAAGAAAAATTGAAATAGTAAAAATATATAATGTAGTATTATTAATATTAAGTATTATCTATCTCACTAACATCCATATGGATGGTTATGATCCTGCTGCTATTTCGGAGGATAAACTATATAAACTAATTCGAAAAGAAAAACTTTTAGAATTATGGAAAAGAATTAGTTATTATCCGATCCATATGGATGGTTATGATATTGTTGCTGCTATTTCGGCGGATAAACTAATTCGAAAAGAAAAACTTTTAGAATTAGTTAAAAGATTACCTAAAGATTATCAAATATATAAATTAGAAAAAGCCCAGGAAAATTTATGGGTACAACATGAAAAATGGCAAGTTATTATGATGTTTTTATACTCATACGATGATAAGTTAACTGCGGTTGAAATAAATCTACAAAAGTTTCCTTGTGAATATAAAGCAATAGAAGAGTTCCTTACTAATATGAGGTATTCAATGGGATTAAAAACATATAGAAGTACTACAGATGTCGCTGCAGATGATATTTTAAAAAAAATATTAACTGATTTTGAGAGCTTTGATAAAAAGTTTAATCAAAATCCTGAATCTGAATCGGAACCTGAACCGGAACCGGAACCGGAACCGGAACCGGAACCAGTTCCTCCAAAGTTTCAATTACGTGAGAAAGTATCACTACGAACATCAGATGATATACAATGTATAATAAATGGTATTAAAATTTGTGAAAAATTTAATTATGTATATTATGTAAAAATATGTGAGTATGCTTCTCCATTAGGACCAATTGAATATGTATACCATGATGATATATGGATGAGTGAATGTGAACTAGTAGAATTTAAATCATAATTTATATTTAATTTATTAAAATTTTAATCTTTTTTTTGACTATATAGAAAATGCTTTTCTTTCCATTCAGTTATTAGATTTTTTAAACTTACATTTGTTAATAACTGTTTATTTCGAAGTTTAAGACCAGTGAGTGGGTCAGTAACTTTTTCTTTTTTATTTTTTCCTGATTTAAACCATTCTTTAATATTTTTTTTTTCATATGTATTACCCCTAGATGTAATAACAGGTTCTACCATTAAAGATTGTGTAATAGAACATATATATTCATTTGGTGGATTTTCATCATATACATTATTATTATCGTCTGTATATGTATCTACATATTCAGGTTCAGGTTCTGGTTCTGGTTCAGTATATATATTATTTTTTGGTGACTTGATCGGTGAATAAACTCCTAATTCTTCTAATTCTTTCATTTTTTTTTTAATTTTAATATATTTCACTTGTTGAATACGCATACGACTAAATTTTTGAATAAATATAGCTGCATTTAATTCTTTTTCTTTCTGTGTTTTTAATTGTTTCAAAGAACGTCTAGCTATATAACTTCGATATAAACACTGAATTGTAATTATTTTTTTTATTTTATTAGCAGTATATAATTTTTTTCTACAAATAAATCCTCGATAAAATCTTTGAATTATTAATGAAGACTTTTCAAAATTAGCAGTTATACTAATATAATCAGTATAACTAATACTATTATCATTCTTGACAGCTTTTCTGATTCTATCAGCATCTGTGAATTCTATTAGACTGCTATACATACTATTAAATGCTATTAATTCCTCGCGATAAATTAGATTATGAGGAATTTCATCTGCTTTAGTAGATTCTAAATATTCTATTTGTGCTTTTTTACCTTCTATACCAGCAATTAAAACATGTTTAAGCTTAGTACAAAATATATTTTTTTCTTCTGTATTTCTTTTTAGTAGTTGATCTTTTAATTTATTTTCTTCTTTTAATTTATCTATCAGACCTTTACTTATCTTTACTTGTTTTGTAGTATTTTCTAATTCATCATAAAATAAACTAGTTGTACCAAAATTATAAGTAGTTATTTCTGATAAAATACGTGGATGTAACGTATGCGTATCATTACAAAATAATTTAAATAGTTTATGCTGCTTTCGAGTTATTATATCTTGGTCTGTATCACCCCATGTTTCTTCTATCTCTACTTCTCTTAAAATACGTGTATATAAACATTTATTACAATATGTAATTGTATTAACTTTGCTATATATATCTATTAATTGTTCTACTATATTATCATTCCAATAGTGTTGTTTTATTAAATTAGAAAAAAAATCTTTATCTGTTAAATAATTTGCTAATATTTTTGGTATTTCATTTATTTTTTGTCTTCGTTCATCACTAATAGTACTACATTTTTTTAATTTTGTTTCAGTAATATTTGAAAATATCCCATGCGGATTTTCAGAATCTAAACTCTCTTTGTCCTTATTATATAATATATATTTTATTAAAACTACATATAAGCATTTCTTCATATTTAAAAAATAATCTATTACAATTATTTCTTCACATATATCTACTACCTCACCTGGTTGATCATATTCTGCTATTTCTGATAATATTATATCTTGATTATCTCTATTAATTTTTAAAATAGTACCTATTGGATAAGGAATATCAATATATGGACCAGCGAAGCATTCGCACGGCATTGTAGTTAATGCGTAATTTACGCTTTAATTAGTAATAACTAATATTAATAGATTTAATATTAATTATTTCAATTTTTATAAAGTAAATTCTAATTTTCTTTCATCATTTATTTTTTCGGGTTCTTTATAAAATTCTTTAAATCTTTCTAGTCGTGCTACAAATCCATCATATGTAGTATTTTGTTTATCTCCTTTTGCTAATCCATACCATAATTCATTAAAAAAGTTTTTATTCTTTTTAGCAGTATTAATAATAAAAATCCACATTTGTTTATGTTTTTCCATCTCATCATCTTTAGTAATATTCAAATAATCAAGTAATAAAGTTCCCCAAATTTTATTACACTTAAAATATTGTATTTTTAATACAGCATTTTCATCTTCTAATTCATTAACCATGTGAATAATATTAATATAATGCTTTAAAAACTTCTTTATCTTTTTTTTATTATCGGATGTTAATGTTCTACCAATAATTTGTATTTGAAATCGATATGCTGTTAAATAATCATTATTATGACTTTCATACCATGAATTCATATAACATACACCTAATATCATACCTACAATATCTGGTAAAATACCTCTTTTTTTAGTTCCAAAGTTTTTTGTTTGTAGTTCATTATTATAGTTATCATGAATTTTATTAGTATTTAAATCTTCGATAATTTGGATTGCAAATTTAACAATATCTTTATTTTTACGATTCCATAATTTATCAGGATCACCTAAAGTTTTTCCTTTTTGTAAGCGTTCAAAAACATCATGTATATTACTATTAAATTCTTCTTCAGTATTTGTAGAAATTTTTTTAATTATTTCTACTATAATTTTATAATCTAAAAATGTATTTTGTTGCCTACTAGTTAATTCATTAAATGTTTTTTCAGTATCATTAATTTTTATTGTAAAATTATTATCATAAAATTCTTGTAATATACTTAATCTTGTTTGACCATCTTCAATATCATACACTATATCTGAACCATTTATAACTTTTTCAGAAACAATAATTGAACTAATTGGATAATTTTTAAATATAGTATTTATTAAAATTTGTTTATCTTCTTTATTCCATTGTGGAAATCGTTGATGTTCCGGAATACGATATTTTAATTGATTTCTAGTATCATCATCACGATTTTTATAATTAAAATTTATAAAATTTTCATCTTCATCTTTTTCAAATAATTCTCTTAAAGTACGAGGTTGAAATTCACGATCCATACATTTGACATATGTATCACTCATTTTATATATATATTTTTAGTAAGTAATATTAATTAATTTATAAAGTAAGTAATTATCAATTTTTTAAATAAAAATTGAAATTTTATTTATTAAATAATTATAAAATTATATAATTAAATAGTTTCTTTTGTACAATAGTTATGCAACAATTGTACGCTCCAACACTTTATGCTTCTGCTATAAAAAATTATAAACCAAATAATTATATTATAATAGAATGTGATAAAGGATATTCAGTAGGAACTGCTAATGATATTATGGGTTGCCCTGTTATTCAAGTAGTTATTTTAGCTGTAGAGTTATATGAAATAAATAGAAGTTGTATAACACGAAATGAATTAATAAAATATATACAAGATAATACTGAACTACTAATAGATTGGATAAGAACAGAAGATATTATATGGACACCATATTGTGGGAAAAGACATAGATATGAAATAAATTATCAAACTTTTATTACAGATATGTTTGCATTAGTGAATTATACATCGCCTAGTGAATTTTTGAATACTAAATTATATAATGATATACTAAATAATCCTCTTTACTTTATTAAGGCCATCTAATAGTAAAAATTAACATCATCAATTAATTTTATATATGATTTATGACAGATATCATTTTTATTTTTATAAATTTTAAAATTATTTCTTAATGATGTTAGCATTCTTTGTTTATTTATATTTTTTAGAGTATTTTTTCTATCAGATTTTTTAATACATTTTTTAATATTTTTATAAAAAAATATATAAAATACTGAATCTATTTCTTTAACTTTTTGAGAAGAAATATTTGCCCCATTATACATTAATTCAAATATATATCTCATATCATAATAACCACAACTTCTAGTTCCATAAATTACAGTTATTTGTTTTATAGCTTTTTCTAATAAATAATTAATATATTTTATATTATAATTATATTTTACTAGATAATATACAAAGTTTTTATAATCATTATTTAAATATAATTCTATTTTATATTTTAAAATATTATTACCACCTATTAATTTATATAAATGTTTATTACATAATGAAAAATTTTTTAAATTTTTTAAATTTAAATAAGTAGATATAAATAATATTATATCATTATTTAATAAATTAATCATATATAAATCTATTATATAAAAAATTGATTTATATATATATTTTAAATATTAAAATATAAATTATATTAAATAAACAATGACGGATAAAATACAACTACAAATTAATAATATTACTTTAGTAGGAAATTGGTCATGGAATCATTATAATCAAGATTGTGCAATATGTCTTAATGGATTAGATGAAAATGAAGAAGATATTGAAAACATTAGTATAGGAACTTGCTTACATGCTTTTCATAAAGAATGTTTAAATACTTGGTTATCTAGAAATAATAAATGTCCAATTTGTAAAACGATATGGAAACATAATAAATAAATTATAACTCACCACAATCTACAATAATTAAATCTTTTTCAGGTGATTCATTTATAGTATTTAATATATTTATATTATTTAATATATTTAAATTAGATATTATTTTACCAAACACAACATGTTTGCCATCTAACCAATTTGCTTTATCTAATGTAATAAAAAATTGGGAATTATTTGTATTTGGTCCTTTATTTGCCATTGATAGTAATCCACGTTCTGTATGTTTTAATTTAAAATTTTCATCATTAAAGGTATTACCATAAATTGATATTCCTCCAGTTCCATTATTTTTAGTTATATCACCTCCTTGAAGACAAAAATTTTTAACAAGTCTATGAAATTTAATATTTTTATATGCTTTATTTTTACATAACTCATAAAAATTTTTAGTTGTTTTTGGTACAATATCATTAAATAACTCTATTTCTATTCTTTCAATATTATCATTAATTTTAATATCTAAATATACATTTTTATTGTTTTTATTATATAAATTATTAACAATACTTAATGTATCTTCTGATGCAATTAATTCATCATCATCATCTTCATTTTCATTTTTATCTTCTATAATATTTTCATTTAAATTAAAATATATTAATAAATCCTGTAAAGATAATGATATTTGTTTAAATAAATTATGTTTTTTAATATTTTCTATTCCAATAACTTCTTTAAGTACTAATATACTTATAATTATGCTAAAAACTATAATATTTGTTTTCATTTATAAATAATTGATAATATAAAATTTATTATTTAACGAAATAATATAAAATAATAATAACTATATATAATAATATGAGCAATTACAATATTATTGCATGGAATGTTAATTCTATTCGCGCGTTAATAAAAAAATTTAAATTAAATGACTTCTTAAAAAAAAAAAAAATAAATATTTTTTGTATAGGTGAAACTAAATTATCACATCCTGAGAATGATGTTCAAGATTTACTAAAAGAAAAAATTAATGGATTTAGATATAGATATTATAATACATCTACTGCTAAAAAAGGATATAGTGGTACCGCTATATTTTCAAAAAAAAAACCAATTGAAGTTATGTATGGATTAGGTATAGAAAAATTAGATACAGAAGGAAGATTAATAACATTAGAATTTGAAACTTTTTATTTAGTTCATGTTTATACACCAAATTCTGGTGAAGCATTAGCTAGATTAAATTATCGTGTTAATACTTGGGATAATGAATTTAGAAAATTTATTAAAAAATTAAATCTTAAAAAACCAGTTATTTTATGTGGAGATTTAAATTGTGCAAATGAAGATATTGATATTCATTCACCTAAAACTAATCAAAGAAGCGCAGGATTTACTAATGAAGAAAGAGGCAGTTTTAAAAAATTATTAAAAGATGCTAATTTAATTGATACTTTTAGATATATTTATCCAGACAAAATAGCTTATTCATATTGGAATTATAGAACTAAAGCTAGAAGTAAAAATAAAGGATGGCGAATAGATTATTTTTTAGCAAGTAATAATATTATTAAAAATATAAAAAAATCTTTAATTTTAGATGATATAATGGGTAGTGATCATGCGCCTATATTACTTAAATTAAATATTTAAATATGTAAAAATTGAAATTTTTATTACTATAATAGTTCATTTCATTTAACAATAAATGCGGTAGAACACTACGCGAGGTGACTACCATGCCTGTCAAGTTGGACGATCAGATGGACATCCCTTTCGCGTCTGTCGCGAACAGCCATTTTGAGGAGTCCGACGAGGCCTCCCCCCTTGTTGTAGTAGCAACGCCAGTTGTAGCACAGCTCTCAATATGGAAGTTGCTACTATCATGCATGTGCTGCTTGAAGTCCCAAGAGCCTGCCGAGCCTGCCGAGCCTGCCGAGCCTGCCGAGCCTGCCGA
>CEQY01191852.1_pt1 | contig 13218 bp, 14 predicted proteins | sample 361391 | NCBI WGS metagenome assembly CEQY01 (sample SAMEA2621075, study PRJEB7988) | marine metagenome | isolation source: saline water (ENVO:00002010), including | reverse complement strand
GAATCATACATGATTATCTGATATCCCTTTTTTACTGAGGCCAAAGAGTATGATAATGATAAGTGTGATAACCCTATAAATCCAATTAATTTATTTTTTTTCATAATAATAATTATTTTTATAACCTATTAAGGAGTCTATTAATAAATAGATCATTTTTTAAATTATTTCTGACTTTTTTGTTTATTAAATAATTAAAATGATCTAGCTCGAGATCCCAAGTTGGATCTGTTAAGTTTAATTTATTCGATACTGTTTTTGGTTTACCAGATGGCATTATTCTTTTTTGAAACTTAAAAGTTGATGGGCCCCACTTACATAAATTATCGATTTTAATTGATGCTTTTCTTCCAATTAAATAAAAAATGAGAGTATTTTCCCAAGAACAATATGTCATTTCAAAGTTTATCAAAATATTATTATACTTTAAGATAACATTTGATTGATCTGCTATCTTATTTTCCAAAGAACATTTAATGCTTTTAATTATTTTGTAACTTTTTATACCAAATAAAAACGTCAGCTGATCAATTAAGTGTGATCCAAGATCTTTATTTATATCGAGATTTTTCTTTCTCCAACTTTTATTTACTAGTTTTGATGTACCATTTCCATAATATATTTTTAAATAATAAATTTTTCCTAAAAGTTTTTTTTGAATATATTTTTTTGTCTTTATAAGATGTGGCTCAAATCTATGATTATATCCAACATAAAATGTTACTTTAAATTTATTTGATAATTTTTCGATATTTAATAAATCTTCTTTTGATAAATTAAGTGGTTTTTCAACAAAAATATTTTTCTTTTTTTTTAAAAAATAAAAAATGTATTTTTTTTTTAATTGATCGGGAATACACAGAAAAACTGTATCATAATTATATTTTTTTATACTATTAATGCTTTTTTCGTTAGCATTTTTATTTTTTGGGTCTACTGAGCAAACGAAAAACTTTTTTTTTATTAAAGACTTTCTTCTTTTTATACCCTGGGTTCCAAGTCCTATAACAACGGCTTTCAAATTATTATCACCTTAATTTTTTTTATTTAATCAAAATTTTTTTCAAAGCTATCAATTTTTTTCAATATTACACTCTTATCTAATGGTATATTACCATCACTTTCACATGCGCAAGCTGCTGCAAGAGAACCGAGAATACTTGCGGGCACAATAGATTTTGAAACCAACAGACCATAAGTTGAGTATGCCAATAGTGCATCTCCAGCTCCAACTGGATCCAACAAATTAGTAGTAAAACTTGGAAGAGAAAAAGTATTTGATTTTGTTTTATTATCTACAACAAATGAACCTCTTGATCCTAATTTTAAAATCAAATTTTTACATTTTGATTTTTTAAATAATTCTCTAGTTAGATTACTAATACTGCTATCTTGATCACCCAGTGAAAATCTTGCTTCTTTTTCATTAGGAGTTATCAAATCAAAATTTTTAAAATCACAAATATTTCCCCATCTTGAAGCTACTTGGCTATCAGCTATTTTAATAACATTTTTGATTTTATTTAAAACAAGTGACAAATCATCTATTGAATACTTATTGAAAATTCCATGTCTAAAGTCACTAAAAATAATTGCATCAGCCTTAACAGATTTAATTTTTTCTTTTAAATAATTCAGAGCTCTTAGTGAAATCGGAGTATTGTCTACCTTATCTATTTTAATCATCCTATAATTATTTGCGATAATTACGTTTTTTTCTGTAGTTACAGTATTGTTGTCACGTAAAAAATTAACTTTTACTTTATTTAAATTTAAGAAATCTTCTGCAAATTTAGAGTTTTCATCATTACCAGTTATTGATGAAAATACAGTATCCATTCCACATTTTTTTAAATGTAATGCAACAATACCTGCTCCACCAACATATTTTACTTCATTATTAAATAGGACACTTGGTGTAGGTGTTTTAGATTGATGACTAATTACACTGGTATTTGTAAATTTATCTATAATTAAATCTCCAATAATATGAACTTTAAACTTTTTTTTAGAATTTAAAATATTTTTTAATTTATTAAAATTAACTTTGTGCTCATGAAAAATAGATAGTAATTTTTCTGTTTTTATATCTGGCTCTTGATCATTAATAATTTTTGTAGATGAATACACAATATCACCTGGGCTAAAAATCATCTCTCCACCATATTTTTCGACAATTTTCTTTTCTTGTAATGTTTCCTCGGGTATTTTCTTTGAATACTCAAAACCTTTTGTAAAAAAATCAGGTTTTATTTTTGAAATATTTTTTAAAGGTGTTTGGTTCTCATCAATAATAACATAATCGACTATTTCTAGGGCTGCTAAATTAAATGCTCTCAATTTTTCTGGAACATGAGGTCTATATATTCCTTTAGAAATTTTAGAATCCGATGTTATGCTCACAATGAGTGTATCAGCTTTGCTTTTAGCAAATACTAAGTGCCTAATATGTCCTGGATGTACAACATCAAAATTTCCATGACACATAATTAATTTTTTTTTTCTTGGAAAAGAATCTAATTTTTTTTTTAAATCTCCTACCGATACTATCTTGTGGTTAAATTTATCTAAGAAATTATTTTTTTTTTTCATCTAATATATTAAACCAAACTTTAGTTGCTTTTTTAATTTTTTTTTTTGTCCATAAAGGTGCATTATTCCAGTAATCCATGTTTTTCATCATAGATTTAACACCATCCTTAAATGACACGATTGGTTTCCATTTTAAGTAAGTTTCAATTTTTTTTGGGTTAGCCCAAGTTACTCTCGGCTCTCCTGGTCTCCATGGAAGTCTTATTTTTTTTGACTTTAATATCTTAACTAATTCATTTATTTTTTTTGGCTTCCCTGTTCCTAAATTAAACACTTCATTACTGTAACCACTAATCGCACATTTATAAAAAGCATCACATACATCTGTAACAAATATATAATCTCTTTTTTGATTTCCGTCTCCCACAACTGTTAACGGTTTATTTGACATTTTTTGTTTAAAAAAAACGCCAAAAACTGCACCATAATTACTATTACTCCTAACTCTAGGTCCATAAGCATTGAATATTCTTATTGAATTTACTGGTATTTTATAAATTTTAGACAAAGAAAAAGCAACATACTCACCTAAATATTTACTTAAAGCATATGGATGTTCAATAGAGATTTTATCTTTTTCACTAATTTTAGAATTGTTAAGTCCATAACAAGAAGATGAGGCTGCATATACAAATTTTTTAATTTTAAAATTTTTACTAAAATCTAAAACTTTAGAGGTGCCCATTATATTTTGCTCTAAATATAGATTGGGGTTTTCGATTGACGGAACGACTTCGCCTAAACCAGCAAAATGAATGATATAATCTATTGATTTAATTTTTTTTTTTAAATTATTAATTTTTAAAATATCCATCTTAAAAAATGAAAATTTCTTACTTTTTAAATTATGCTTAATATTGTCCAACCTACCATTTTTTAAATTATCAATTCCAATAACATCAAAATTTTTATTGAGAAGGTAGTCAACCATATGACTTCCGATAAATCCTGCAGCACCTGTGACTAAGAAAACTTTCTTTTTACTTCGCATCTAAAAGTTTGAGTTTTTTAACATTATAATAATTAATATTATCAAAACTATCCTGGTACAAACCACTTTTGAATGCATCACATATTTCACTAATTCCATATTCTATAGTTTTTTGAGGCTTAAAACCTAATACTTCATCAATTTTATCAGAATTAATGTGATATGATCTAATATCATTGCTATCTTGTAACTCAATATCTATATTTTCAATATTTTCAAATTTACTTTCCACAATATTTTTAACTTTATTTGCAATTTCTAAAATAGAAAGATTTTGGTATCCCACATTAAAAATCTCATTTTTAATTTTACTTTCTTCACATTCGCTTAATAAATTTACTGCTTCACAATAATCCTCTATATGAAGGTTTGGTCTTAACTGTGAGCCACCAAAAACAAGTATTTTTTTATTTTTAATTGCATGATTTGTTAAAATATTTACTGATAGATCAAATCTCATTCTATTAGAACACCCATAAACTGTTGCAGGTCTAAATATAACTCCTGTAAAATTTTCATCAGTATGTTTAAAAAGTTGCGGTTCACACATACCTTTAAATTTATTATAAAGGGTTAATGGAACAAGTTTGTGATCCTCCTTTACATCTTTTTGATCTGAAACGCCGTACACTGAACTACTAGAAGCATAAATAAACCTTTTGATTCCAGAATTTTTTGCAGCAATTACCATTGGTTCGAAGCAGTCATAATTAATTGTTTTTGACAATTCTTCATTTAACTCAAAGCTAGAGTCATTTGATATGCAAGCTAAATGGAGAAAAATATCATAATCTTTACAATTAGTTTCAACTTTCTTTGTATCTCGAATATCGCCCTCTATTATTTTTAAATTTTTGTGTTGACCTAAATGATCTGAACCAAAATACATAGTGTCATATACACACACTTCATAATTTTTTTGTAAGAAAAAAGGTACTAATCTTGATCCTACGTAGCCCGCACCTCCAGTAATGAAAATTTTGTTTAACTTAGTCATATTGTTTAATTAGTTTAAATAATTTAAAAAGACATATATATGAATTTTATTTATTAACAATAATTTTATGAAACATATCAATTGGCCTTCATGGCCCAACTATACAAAAAAAGATGTTGCTGCAGTTACAAAAGTTGTTAGAAGCAATCAAATTTTTGCTGCAAGAGAGGTTAAAAAATTTGAAGATAATTTTTCGAAATATAATAAAAGTAAGTATGTAAAAGCAGTAGGTAATGCCACTCAGGGATTACATTTAGCTCTCTCAGCACTTGAAATAGGTTATGGAGATGAGGTAATCGTCACAAACTATTCATGGATTTCTACGGCCTCATGCATTTTAATGCAAAATGCTACTCCGGTATTTGTAGACATTGAACTAAATACTCTTGGTGCCGATCCATCTAAAATTGAAGAATGTATAACGAAAAAAACTAAAGCAATTATTGTCGTACATATGTTTGGAAACCCTTGTGAAATTTTAGAAATCAATAAAATTGCAAAAAAGCATAAACTTTTTTTAATTGAAGATGCCTCTCATGCGCATGGTTCAAAAATAAATAACAAAAAAGTTGGAAATTTATCAGATATATCAGTTTTTAGTTGCCACCAGAGAAAAAATTTAAGCGCGGGAGAAGGAGGATTAATTGTATCCAAAACAAAAAGTATTGATAAAAAGATTTACAAATTAAGATCTTTTGGGGAAAAAAAACTTAGCTATAATTATAGGATGACAGAATTTTGTGCAGTACTCGGCCAAAATAGTTTGTACAATTTAGATTACGAAAATAAATACCGTAACAATAATGTTGCATACTTATTAAAAAAATTCTCATTTTCTAAATATTTCAAAATAGTGTTACCAAAAAAAAACTGTAGTACAACTTTTCACAAACTACCTCTAATTTATGAGTACAAGCACTTTAAAAAAAATATAAATTTTTTTATAAATTACATGAATAAATTTGGTATTCCATTTTCTCATGCATACATACCTCTAAATCACCACCCAAATTTTAATATTAATAAAAATAAAAATAAAAGTTTTCCAAACATCGAATTAAAATTTAACAAACAAAAAAATTTTAAAAATACTTATGAAATTTGTTATAAAAAGCTGACTGAACTATCAATTCACAGACCAGTAAATAAAAAACATTTAGATTTTTTAATAAAAAAATTAAATGACTATATTCATCAATATAAAATAAAATAATTTTTTGAATATATTAATTTTGTATTCTGGGTCAAATAAAAATATTTTCTTAGATAAAATGTTAAAATTTCTAAAATCTTATCGAAATGATAAGGTATTTTTATTAAAAAAAAAACTACCTACAAAGTTATTTTTGACTAAAAAAAAAATTAATTTTTTAATAAGCTTTCACAATAGATTTTTATTAAAAAAAAATATTTTAAAAATACTAAATTATAATTGTATTAATTTTCATTCTTCTTTATTGCCAAAAAATAAAGGGGCAGATCCAATTCTTTTTTCAGCAGCAAAAAAATTTTTATTTGGAGTAACAATTCATTTAATAAATGAGAAATTAGATGACGGCAAATTTCTTTATCAAAAAAAAATTATTTTATCTAAATATGATAATTTAAGAAAAGCTTATAATAAGCATGAAAATGAAAGTATAAAGGGTTTTAAAAAAATATATCCAAAAATAAAAAAAGATATTTCTAATTATAATAAAATTAAATTTAAAAAAATTAATAAAAAATTTAAAGGTAGTTTTGTTAATATTGCGCAAGCTAATAGATTAAAAAAACTTTTACCTTATGGATGGGATACTCAAATAGAAGAAGTTAGAAAAATTTACTTAAAAAATAAAAAATATTTTCAAGTATAAATTTTTTTTGCTTTAATTAAATTTTCACAAACATAATCAACTTGTTTTTTTTTTAAATTATAATGCATTGGTAATGAAAGAATTTTATCAACATAATATTCTGCATTTTTTAATTTTGAATTTTTTAAATTTTTAAATATAGGTTGATTATTTATTAGTATTGGATGTCTTACCTTAACCTCTATTCCTTTGTCATAAAGGAATTTAATTACTTTTTTTCTATTATTTACTAAAATAGTAAAATCATAAAATGTATGATTATATTCTTTATCTATTTTAGGTAAGTTCTCGAAATCACTTGATAAATTTTTGATATATTGTTTTGCAAAACTTAATCTTTTTTTCTTAAGTTCATTATAAACATTAAAATTTTCATTTAAATGTGCAGCATAAATTGGATCTATATCAAATTTTAATTCTGGAAATTGACAAATTTCTCTATTAATTGTTCCACAAGTTCTTAAAGATATTAATTTATTTAGGTATTTTTTATTTTTAAAAACTATTGCGCCTGCATTCCCAAATCCTCCAAAAACTTTCATAGGGCTAAAACTAAATGTACCAAAGTCTCCGAAGGTTCCAGCTTTTTTTTTATTTAATGAAGCTCCAAACGCTTGTGCACAATCCTCAATTAGAATTAAATTAAATTTATTTGATATCTTTCTTAACTTTTCTATTTGAGCTACTTTTCCATAAAAGTGTGTCACTACAATTGCTCTAGTTCGAGAATTTATTTTGTTAATCACAGAATTTGGATCTAGATTATAATTGTTATCAACATCAGCAAAAACTGGCTTACCTCCTGCTAATAAAATAGAGGTGGATGTAATAAGCCACGACATTGGAGTTGTTATTATTTCATCATTTTTTTTTAAATTTAACATTTTTAATGCTAAATAAATTGCTGAGGTTCCCGAGTTTACAGCAACAACATTTTTTACACCTAAAAAATTTTTTATTTTATTTTCGAAATTATTAACTTCATGACCTAATATAAAAATTCCATGCTTTGAAATTCTTTTCGATGTATTTATAAAATTTTTAATTATTTTTGTATTACTTATAGATAAATTCCTAGCTCTAACTTTAGGTTTTGATTTAAATTTTGGATATTCAAATGTTTTTGCCATAATTTATATTTTTGTAATATTTACTAATATATGTTTTTCTTAAATTGTAAAAAAACTTATTTTTTTTAATTTTATGTAGTTCAAATAAAATTTTTTGTTTCATTGAAGAAAAATATTTATTTTTTTTTTGAATTGACCAATACACTAAATCATGATTTGTTTTTGATCTCTCTAATCGTTTTTTATTTTTTAAAAAACTATAAGGTGATGATAATTTAAATCTAAAATCAACTGAGATTCTAAAATAATCTTTTTTAAATTTTTTTACATATGTTTTGTGAGGTGTGTAAGTTTCCCATATTGCCATATTACCTTCTCTAGACTTAAAGTTTACTTCTTTAAGAAATTTTTTTTGTATTTTTACATCTAAATAATTTCCTAAAAAATTTCTATATTTGTGAGAATTTGGTAAATTTTTATAAATTTCTAAACCTGGAGATTTATTTGATGCAAAAATATAAATAAATACGTTGTAACTGTCTTTTGGTGCTCCTGACCAAGCATCACAATGAACATGTCTTGTATCATACTCTGATAATGAATTGGGAAAACTTTTATTTGAAACAACTCTTATATTTGCAGGATATTGAAGTGAACGAATATTTTCAAATTTAAGATCTTTTAAAATTTCTAAAATCAAATTTTCAACTTTAATCATTAAATGATTTTTATTTCTGTGATCTTTAGATTTAATTTTTTTTAACTCATTATTAATATCTTTATACTTTTTTGGTAAATTTTTTTTTTTTAAAATCTCACATAAAATAATTTTTCTTAACTTAATAAAGTTTGAATTTGTCTCTAAATTGTAAGTTCCAAATTTAAATGTTTTCATTTTTTTTCACGTACTTTGCGGGATTTCCAAAATACACACTATTTTTTTTTGTGCTTTTAGTTAAATTTGAACCCATTTTTAAAAATGTGCCTGACGCAACTACAATCTTATTTCTAATTGTTGATGAAGAGCCAATAAAACAATTCTTTTCAATTTTAGTATCTCCTAAAACTACAGATTTTGGAGCTAAAATACAATAATCATCAATATTAACATCATGATGAATTTGAGAACCTACGTTTATTTTCACACAATTACCAATTTTGACATTCTCACTTATGAATACATTGGCTTGAATTATTGATCCTATTCCTATTTTTTTTTTATATGGCAAAAACGATAGTTTAGAAAAAAAAGTACATAAATTTTTTTTAAATTTCTTAAAGACAAAATGTTTTAACTTTATATCACTGTCAGTTAAGAGAATTCCTGTACTTTTTTTAATTTTTTTTAAATCATAAATACTTCCTAAATACTTTAAACCAGCGTTTTTTTTTGGATTTGCTGAAGTATAACCTTCAATTATAATTTTATTTTTTTTTAACTCAGTTATTAAGTCTAAGTCTAATCCTACAAAAATAACCTTTTTGAATCTTTTTGGTTCTATAATCATCAAAAAAATTAAAGCTTATATTTTGATTTTTTTGCATCAATATAAAACATTTTAACTGTTTCAATACTAAATTGATTTAAATCTTTGTTAAAAGTTTTAACTTTGGTTAGAATGCTTGGAGGAATTGTAATTATATGACATTTCATTTTTTCTGCCTCAATTATATTAAATGACTGCCTAACACTTGCCCAAAGAATTTTTACATTTTTATAATTTTTAGAAATTTTGATATGTTTAGAAATTTCTAATTTGGGATCAACTCCTGCGTCAGCCAATCTTCCTGCAAAAACAGATATTATTAATGGTGTTTTTTTTCCTATCTCTTTGAGAATTTTTTTTGTCTGACTTAATGTAAAAACTGCTGTTACATTAACTTTAACACCCTCTTTGTTCAATTCACCTATTAATTTAGCATTGCTTATATTTTTAGTATTTACTATAGGTATTTTAACAAAAATATTTTTTCCCCATTTACTAATTAGTTTTGCTTGGTACCTAATTTCATTAATATCATCTGCAAATATTTCGAATGAAATAGGTTTTTTTTTAATTATTTTTAAAGATTTTTTACAGAATTCTTCATAATTTTTTACACCTGCTTTTCTCATTAACGATGGATTTGTAGTAAAACCTTTGATTAATCTATTTTTTTTAAATTTCTTAAAATCAGAAATATCAGCACCATCCAGGTAAAATTCTGTTTTAAATTTATTTATTTTTATCATTTAGAATATACTTTGATGCCATAGTAAAAGATTTTGCTTTAAATGCAAATTTAATAGGTTTTTTTTCTTTATAATTTCTATCGATGAAAACGGTTTTGCAGCCCACTTTTTCTCCAGCCTCGATATCACTCCATCTATCTCCGATTAAATAACTTTTTTTTAAATTAATTTTAAATATTTTGTTAGCTTTTAAGAGCATTCCTGGGTTTGGCTTCCTAAATTTTGATTTTTTTGATAGAGCAGTTGAATACAATAAATAATCATAAGATATAGATTTATATAACTTTTCATGCATTTTTTCTAATTCTGTAATTTCTAACTTTCCTGTTTTGACATCTGGTTGATTGGTTACTACAATTATTAAGTATTTTTTTTTTAGCATTTTACAATATTTTTTCACTCCAGGATAAAGTCTAAAATTTTTACATTTTAAAGGCGCATAAGATTTACCTTTAATTATATTTGGAATATTTAAAACTCCATCTCTATCTAAGAATAGAGCCTTTTTTTTTACCATTTAGTTTTAGAAGACTGTAAGTTAGGATGACTTACTAATGCATGCCATACAACAGCCTGGAAAGCCTCGCTGTATGGAGTAACTAATTTTTTATCTATTTCAGGAATTACAATTACATTGTGTCCCTGTTTTTTTACGTAGCCATCTTTTTTTCCAATAATACCAAAAATCTTTGATTTTTTTATTTTTGCAAATTTAACCGCTTCTATTAAATTTACACTTACCTTTTTTTTTTTATTACCTCCACCAACAGATAAAATAAAAATCGCATCTTTAGATTTTAATTTAGATACTTTAAGCCATTCTTTAAGAGATGAATCCCAACCCTCGTCATTAATTCTAGCAGTTAATTCAGAAACATTATCTAAAGGTGTATATGCTTCTATGCCACATAACTTCCTGAAATCATTTACTGCATGAGAACAATTGCCAGCACTTCCACCTACTCCTAAAAAAAAAATTCTTCCACCCTTTTTTTTAATTTGTATTATTGCTTTTACTAGCAATTCTAATTCGCTTATGTTCATTTGTTTAGAAATAATTGCTGAACCACTAAAAAAACTTTTAAAAAAACTCATATAAATTATATTATATTTTTATCTGGATTTTCCAAAATATTTAATTGCCTCTCTAAGATTTGATTTATTTCCGATGTCCACCCATTTTTCTACAATAGGATAGGGAACTATTTTTTTATTTTTTTTAATTAGTAAATTTATAAAATTTGGTAAGTCTAGTTTTCTATAATTTTTTAAATATTTTAAGACACTATTTTTAAATATATAAATTCCAATTACGACATTATTAATATGTTCAGGTTTTTCTTCAAATTTAGTTACTTTTTTTTTGCTTAGTTTAATATTTCCAAAAGGAGATTGAATTTTTTTCATTTCTGTAACAACTGTCATATCGGCTTTAGATGATTTATGAAAATTTAAAATAGAATTGTAGCTTGAAGATGTAAAAATATCGCAATTTGTTATCAATGTATTATTGCTTGAATTCATATTTAGATTCAATTTTTTTATACCTCCTATAGTTCCCATGGGATAAATTTCTTTGTAGACCTTCACAGAAGAAAATTTATTTTTAACAAAATGCTCAATTTGTTCAGACTTATAATGTGTAATAATTTTAATATTCTTGAATTTCTCTTTTTGTGCCTTTTGGATAATATATTCTATCATTGGTTTTCTTTTAATTTTAATAAGAGGTTTTGGTGTTTTTTTTGTTAGAGGCATTAGTCTCTTCCCAAATCCACCAGCCATAATTACAAAATCACATAATTCATTTTTTAATTTCTTTTCTAAAACATGGTACCCAATGTATAAACGTTTTGAATTTACGATTGGCAAAATATCAATCTTTTTTTTTTTAAAAATTTTTTCTAGCTTTTCTGAATAATCAGTTTCTTTTGTAAATATAGATTTTTTGTTTGCAATATCCTCCGCTTTTGCAGATAATTGAATATCATTGAGTATGGCTCTCCTTAAGTCACCATCGGTAATTGTACCTAAAAAATATTTTTTATTTAAAACAATTAATGTTTTTATTTTTACTTTTTGTAATCTCTTAACAACATCTTTAAGACTAAAATTATTTTGAATTAAGTTTTCACTCATAATATTTTGATTCATTTTATATTCTATTGACTATTCTTCTCTAATAATTATTGCTTCAAAACTCTCTGCATATTTAAATCCACTGCTTGAACCTCTTAATGCTGCGAGTGATTTAATTGAATTTAAGCTCCTTGGGAATGGATGACTTTTAATCTGAGTTTTATAAGCTTTTATTGCTTTAAGCTTAATTTTTATATATTTAGATATATCTATAAAATAATTTGGGTAAAATATATTTTCTCTCTTTTTAGTGTTTGCCATATGTGTTTCGGATAAAGTTTCATAGGAATAAACAGATTTAATGAAATTATTTCTAAACCACTTACAACAAGCTAGGCCAGCTTTATGTGAAATATAATGATCATCATGAGCATCATTTATAAATGGTAAATAAACCTCTCTAGGTTTTTCTTTTTTAAATATTTTAGAAATCATTTCAATAATTTTTTTTGTACCAACTTTTTGTAATGTTGTAGGTGGAAAATCTAAGAAATAGTTCTTGTCAATTTTTAATATTTTATGACAATTTTTTATTTCTAAAATTTGTTTGTCTTTAATCTTCTGTGAATAATGTGTATTCTTTAAAGAGGTTATAAAAATATTTACTATTTTGTAACCTTGTGATTTTTTTTTCAAAATTGTGCCAGCTAAACCTAAACACTCATCATCTGGATGAGGGGATATAATTATTAATTTTTTAATAGACATAGTTTTTTATATTAAAATTAACTTTCTTAATTAATTTTACAATTTCATATTCACTATTTGTAATAATAAAAATTTTTTTCAGTCCATAAATCAAGCGAATGAATTTTATCACGGTTAGTTTTATGTTAAAATTCAATTCCTTCACATCCTAAAGCTTCATCACTTGTATTTAGTGACATGACTAGTATTTCGTTTTTCAAAGATAATCTCCAATATTTGGGAGTTTTTTAAATTCATGTTGCGTTATTCTTATAGCTCCATCATATGTTTTTACCAAGATTTTATTTTCACTTATATCTAAAACTTTTCCACTCTCAATATTGTTTTGTTTATTTTCAATTACTTCTACTTTCCAAACAGCAATTTCTTTTTCTTTATAATTAATATGAGCTCCAACATATGGTTTTGTTAAAGCTCTTACTAAATTATAAATAGCCCGACTCCCCATTCGAAAATCTATTTGTCCATCAATTTTAGCTCGCTTCCTCCATACATTGGAAGCTTCATCATTTTGCTTTATTGTTTGATAATTTTTTTTTTCAAGCAAAGGTAAAAATTCTTCTATTTGTAGTAAAGCAATATTAACAAATTTATCATATAAAATTTTCGCATCATCATTACTTAAAATTTCA
>CEQY01022108.1_pt1 | contig 13276 bp, 14 predicted proteins | sample 361391 | NCBI WGS metagenome assembly CEQY01 (sample SAMEA2621075, study PRJEB7988) | marine metagenome | isolation source: saline water (ENVO:00002010), including | reverse complement strand
AAGGTTGATGTGCAGGTATGGTCAGCCATAGGAAAAGAATTTACTCTAGCCACCAATCAAGTTGACTTTGCAATACCAAGGAAGTTTGACTTATCTTATACTGATGAACACGGCAATTATAAAACACCGCTTTGCATTCATAGAGCTCCGTTGAGTACCCATGAGAGGTTCATTGGTTTTTTAATTGAGCACTTTGGAGGTGATTTTCCATTATGGTTAGCTCCTGTACAAATAGTTCTTTTACCGATATCAGATAAATATTTAAATTATGCAAATAACTTAAAAGAAAAATTTGTTGATAGAGGATTTAGAGTTAAGTTAGATGACCGCCCTGATAAGATAGGTGCGAAAATTAGACAGTCTGAAATAGATAGAATCCCATTAATGGTTGTTGTTGGTGAAAAAGAAGAAAAAGACAATTCATTATCATTAAGAAGAAGGTTCATTGCAAAGCAAAGAACTTTTTCTGTAGATAATTTTATTTTAGATATACAAAAAGAAATTATGAATAGGAGTTTGCCTAATCGCGAAAGTTAGTGATATAAGAATAAATGAGGATATAAGAGCTGATTCAGTAAGATTGATTTCTGAAGATGGTGAGCAATTAGGAGTTATGTCTCTAGATCAAGCTATTGAAAGAGCGAGAGAAGTAGGCCAAGACCTTATAGAAGTATCTCCTAATTCTAAACCCCCTGTTGCACGTATTTTAAATTATGGTAAACTAAAATATGAAGAAAAGAAGAAACAACAAGCCAACAAAAAAAAGCAGCATGTTGTAAAAATTAAAGAGATAAGAGTTAGACCTCGCATTGATACCCATGACCTTGAAACTAAAGTTGGTCTTGGTAGGAAATTTATTCAAGATGGTTGTAAATTAAAGGTCACATTAATGTATAGAGGACGTGAGTTATCTAGAACAGATTTAGGATTAGAGGTTTTAGATAAAGTTGTAGAAATGCTAGCAGATGTCGCAGAAGTTGAAAAACAAGGTGAATTAGAAGGAAGAAGACAGACTATAGTTCTTTCTGCAAAATAGGAGATATTATGCCCAAGCAAAAAGTAAGAAAGAGTGCATCAAAACGTTTTACTTTGACTGGTTCAGGTAAAATTAAAAGAAATAAAGCAAATCATAGCCATATGCTTATTAGAAGAAGTAACAGCGCGAAAAGGAAAATGAGACAATCAGATCTTGTTGATGTATCTGAAGAAAAACGTGTTAAACGTATGCTTGTTAAATAATTTAGGAGATATGTAATGCCTAGAGCAAATAGTTCTGTTCCAAGACACAGACGTCATAGAAAAATTGTAAAACAGGCCAAAGGTTACTATGGTGCCCGAAGTCGAAATTTTAAAGCTGCAAAAGATGCTGTTGAAAAAGCTGGTCTTTATGCCTATAGAGATAGAAGACAAAGAAAACGTCAGTTTAGAAGACTTTGGATCACAAGAATCAATGCAGCTGCCAGATTAAATGGTTTCACATATTCACAATTTATTTCATCATTAAAGTCAAATAATATTGATTTAGATAGGAAAATTTTAGCTCATATGGCAATGAATGATCCTGATTCATTCACAGCTTTGGTTAAGACATTAAATAATTAATGGACATAAAGGAATCAATTGAATCCGTTCGGAGACAATTCCGATCAGATTCAGATCCTTTTCCTTCAGACAAAGATTCTCTAGAAAACTTAAAAATCAAGTTTCTAGGTAGAAAAGGGTTGATCGCAAATTTATTTTCACAGATACCTAACCTCTCTAATGATCAAAAACCCATAGCGGGTAAATTACTTAACCAGCTAAAAATAGAGTTAGAGAACAGTTTTCCATCTAATACTGAATCCGCATCTCACTTAGAAGAAATAATAGATAGATCATTGCCTGGAGTTATTTACCCTCCTGGCAATAAACATCCAATTCAATCAACAATGGATGAGATTAAACGACTTTTTGGTCAAATTGGATTTGCCGTTGCATATGGTCCAGAGATTGATGATGACTTTCATAATTTTTCAGCTTTGAATTTTCCGAAAGATCATCCTGCTAGGGATATGCAAGATACTTTTTTCACTAAGGAAGATTTAATACTTCGTACTCATACATCTAATGTACAAGTACACTTAATGGAAGAAAAACAACCCCCTTTGAGATATATTGTGCCTGGAAGAGTTTATAGGAATGAGTCTATAAGCTTTAAAAGTTTTTGTCTTTTTCATCAGGTTGAAGGCATTTATATTGACAAAAATGTTACTTTTAGCGATTTAAAGGGCACTCTTGAATACTTTGTTAAAAAGATGTTTGGTTCAAAAACTAAAATGAGGTTTAGACCTAGTTTTTTTCCTTTTACAGAGCCAAGCGCAGAAGTTGATATATGGAGTGAAAAAAACAAACAATGGTTAGAAATCTTAGGCTCTGGTATGGTTGACCCTGAAGTATTTAAAGCAGTTAATGTAGACAATAATTTATGGAACGGCTTTGCTTTCGGGATGGGCGTTGAAAGAATCTGCATGCTTCAATATGAAATTGATGATATACGATTGTTATATCAAAATGATGTCAGGTTTTTAGAGCAGTTCTAATGAAGATCTCTTATTCATGGATAAAAGATTTTTTGGATATCAATTTAACTATTGATGAAGTAGCTGAAACGCTAACAATGCTTGGCCTTGAAGCTGAGATATCAACAAACTTTGATGAGTTAAAAGAAATTATTGTAGGTGAAATACAAGCTATTAAAAAACATCCAAACGCAGATAGATTAAATATTTGTAAGGTGTTTGATGGAGTTAACACATTGCCTGTGATTTGTGGCGCAAACAACGTTAGCAAAGGAATTAAAATTGCTTTTTCTCCAGTTGATTCCGTTCTGCCGGGTAATTTTAAAATAAAAGAAGCTAAAATTAGAGGAGAGATCAGCAAAGGAATGATTTGCTCCGAAAGAGAGCTTGGCATATCTGACGAACATGATGGTATTATGATATTAGACGAAAATGCTATATGTGGACAATCACTTCCTGATTATTTTTCTACTAATAACGATCTTATAACCTTAGATATAACGCCAAATAGAGCAGATTGCTTTTCACATCTTGGTGTCGCAAGAGATCTAGCTGCAAAATTACACTTAAATCTTAATGAGCCTGATTTTTCTACATTGCCTAAATCCTCTGATATATCATCTATGATTGAGATAAGCATGGATGATTTAAAAGATTGTCCAAGATATGTTGGAGGCATAATTCAAAATGTTAAGATTAAAGAGTCCCCTGATTGGCTTAAGAAAAAATTAGAATCTGTTGGCATAAGAAGCATAAATAATCTAGTCGATATTTCAAATTATGTAATGATGGAAATGGGTCAGCCTACTCACTTCTTCGATTTAGATAAAATTAAAAATAAAAAAATATTGGTTCGCAGAGCTAGAGATGGTGAAAAAATAACAACGCTTGATGAAATTGAAAGATCAGTCAATAGCAATGTGATGCTCATTACAGATGGTGAATCACCTATCGCTGTTGCAGGTATAATGGGAGGTTTTGATTCAGCAATCAATGAAAATACTAAAAATGTCTTAATTGAGTGTGCTTACTTCAACCCTGCGACAATAAGAAAAAGCTCTAAAACATTAAATATGATTACCGATGCTTCTAAAAGATTTGAAAGGGGAGTTGATTACAACGCACCTGTTTTGGCATTTTGGAGAATTGTACATCTTATCGATGAATTAAATTGCGGTGAATGGATACCTGACATTATGGATACATATCCTGAAAAGATTGAAACCAATGAAATTGTCCTAAAGAAGAAACTAATCAATGAGATAGCAGGAGTTAACATCCCGAATGATTTTGTTGTAAAAACATTAAGTTCTCTTGGCTGTAGAATATATGAAAAAGATGATTTAACTTGCTCACCTCCTTCATGGAGACCAGACCTTACAAGAGATATCGACCTTATTGAAGAAGTTATCAGAGTTTATGGCTATGATAATATAAAGTCCTCTAATAATTATACTTCCATTATGAATTTTGATGATTTTGACCCTCATCATAATTTAGATAAAATTAATAGTTCTTTAATTGGTCTTGGATTTTATCAAGTTTTCAATAATTCTCTTCAAACCAAAGAGGAAGCATATTTTTATTCCAATAAAAAAGATCTTATTGAAATGAAAAACCCGCTATCCGATAAAATGACACATTTGCGTTACTCCTTAATACATGGATTGATGCAAAATATTGAACATAATGTCAATAACGGCATCCATGATTTGATGCTTTTTGAGCATGGCAATACATTTTCATATTCTGATTCAAAAAGATTGGGCATTGATGAAGTACAAACCTTGACAGGTATATTGCATGGTAATTATCAAGAAAAATCAGTACACAATTCTAAATCCAAAGCATTTGATTATTTTATATTGAAAGGTTTAATAATTTCATTTTTTAAAAAAATTGGCATAAAAGATTTACATTTTATAGAAAATGAAATGGACATAAAATATTTCACTTATTCTTATTCAATTAAATATAATAATGAAATGCTGGGCTATATGGGGCTTCTTTCTAGCGATATATCAAAAAAATTTAATTTTAAATTCGACGATGTGTATGCATTTAGCATTGAAAATTTAGATAACCTTTTTAACATAATGAATGCGCCAAAACTTTTTAAGAAAATAATTCCATATCCCCCTATTGAAAGAGATCTTAATTTTGTAATTGATAGCGATTTAACCAGTGGTTCAATAATAGACTTTATTTTGTCTAAAAAGTTTGATTTTTTAATAAATATAGTTCCCGTTAGCATTTTCAAACATAGCACTTTAGGTCCTAACAAAAAGGCTTTATCCTTAAATTTGATATTTCAAAGTGATTCAAAAACACTTGAAGATAAAGTTGTAAATCCAATTATAGATGGAATTATAGAGGTGGTTTCTAAAAAATTTAATGCTAAATTACGGTAAGCAATTTAATTAACGAATCTCCGATCATGGAAAATAACGAAAATTTTGTAAAAGTAACTATCTATGGACAAGAGTATACCATAAAAGCGCCAGCTGATGCTTCTTACATTAAAAATATTGCTGAATTCGTTGATGAAAGAATGAGAGAAGTTCAAGAAGAATTATCAACTCCTCAAGTTCCAGCAAAAATTGCTATCTTAGCAGCGATGAATATTGCCGATGAATTATTTACCAGAAATAAAGACTATGATAATATGCAGCATGAAGTAGAAGGTAAGGTTTCCAACTTATTAGAGATAGTTGAAGAAGCAATTCACAATCAAGAATAATCTATCGATCTAATGAAAACACTTACTTTATCTGGGTTGGATGCGAGTAAGTCTCTATATAAATCCTATTTACCGCGAATTGAAAGATTAAATAAAAAAAACATTCAACCAGGCTTAGCTGTCATTTTAGTGGGAAATAATCCGGCTTCTCAAGTTTATGTAAAAAGTAAAAGTACCCGTTTTCATAAAATGGGTTTGTTTTCAGAGACTTTTAAATATAAAGAAAACATAAGTGAAGTCCAGCTCTTATCCAAAATCGAAGAACTAAATAAAAATAAAAAATTTCATGGGATTTTAGTTCAATTGCCATTACCAAAACATATAAATTCAGAACTAGTACTAAATAGCATTGATCCAAAAAAAGATGTAGATGGGTTCCATCCCTATAATTTAGGATGCTTAGCAATAGGCAAACCTTCATTTGTTCCATGCACTCCAAAGGGAGTTATGAGAATTTTTGAACATTATAATATTGAATTGTCTGGAAAGCATGTTGTAATTGTTGGTAGGAGTAATATTGTGGGTAGGCCACAATCAATTCTTACCAGTCTAAAAGGTTCTTATAGTAATGCAACTACAACACTTTGTCACTCTGGAACAAAAGATCTTTTTAGCTATACCTTGATGGCTGACATTGTTATTTTAGCTTTAGGTTCCCCAGAGTTTTTATCAAATGAAAATATTAAAAAGGGATCAATAGTCATTGATGTGGGTATTAATAGAGTGCCTGATTCAAACAAAAAAGGGTATAGACTTGTTGGAGATGCTGATTTTTCATCAATGATTGGCCATGCAAGTGCCATAACACCTGTTCCTGGAGGAATTGGACCAATGACTATTGCAATGCTAGTTGAAAACACTATTGAAGCTGCTGAAAACAATGGCTGATAAAAAATTAAATTATAAACAATATTTAAAGCTTGATAAAATATTATCTTCTCAGCGCTTACTTAGCGAAAGAAACAAAAACCACTCTCATGATGAGATGTTATTTATTATTATACATCAAACATATGAACTTTGGTTTAAGCAAATTATATATGAGCTGGACTCAATTATCAACTATTTCTCAAGTACTTTAATTGATGAAAAACATATTTCACTATCAGTATCTAGGCTAGAAAGAATTATAGAAATACAAAAAATTATTGTTGATCAAATAAGAGTCTTAGAAACCATGACCCCGATGGATTTTCTTGATTTTAGAGAATACTTACATCCAGCTTCAGGCTTTCAAAGCTATCAATTCAGACAGATAGAAAATAAACTAGGTTTAAATAAAAAAGATAGACATCAAATTGATAACATTGAATACAAAGATTTCATTAACAAGGATGAACAAATAAATGTAATAAAAACTGAGGAGCAAAATTCATTATTTCAATTAATAGAAAATTGGCTTGAGAGAACTCCTTTTCTTGATTGGGGAGATACTACATTTTGGATAGAATATGAAAAAGCCGTAGATAGAATGTTAAATGAAGATATTGAATCAATTAAAAAAAACTCCTCATTAACAAATGATATTATAAATAAAAGGCTGGAAGAAATAAATAGAACCAAGGAGACCTTTGGAATTATTTTAGATGAATCGAAGCATCAAAATATGGTAAAAAGAAAATTATGGTCTCTTTCCCATAATGCAACTAAAGCTGCTCTCCTAATATTTTTATATAGAGATCAACCTATACTAAACAATCCCTATCGTTTTTTAAGCAAAATAATGGAAGTTGATGATCTTCTTACAAACTGGAGATATAAACATTTAATTATGGTTTCAAAAATGATCGGTAAAAAAATGGGTACTGGTGGATCCAGTGGAGCAGACTATTTGAACGAATCAATTAACAAGCATAAGATTTTTTCGGATTTTGCCAGCTTAACAACATTCCTAATACCTAGGTCATCGTTGCCACCGCTTCCAGAAAAACTGACTAATAGATTAAATTTTAATTTTAACTCCTATTAAAATGAGCATCAGTGATAAAGTTGCAGTAGTTTGTGGAAGTACTAGTGGTATCGGAAAAGCCACCGCTATTTTATTAGCCCAAAGAGGATGCAAACTTATTTTGCTTTCTAGAAATGAAGATAAGCTTAAGAAAACAATCGATGAATTAACAAAAATATCTAATGTTAATCATGACTATATTTCTACAAATTTTGATGATTTATCCAGCTTTAAAAAAATAACAAATGATTTTTTTACTAATTATAAAGGGAAGGTAGATATTTTAATTAATAATTCATCGGGTCCACCCATGGGTGCATTATTGGATTCATCAACCTCCGATTTTCAACTAGCCTTCAATAGATTGCTTTATACAAGCCATCATTTAGTTAAACTTATAACCCCATTCATGATCAATAATGATTTTGGAAGAATAATCAATATTACTTCAACTTCTGTTGATAGGGTAATTCCTGGCTTAGGGGTTTCCAATACTGTTAGGGGAGCAGTGACACAATGGGCCAAAACTTTGGCAATAGAATTAGGTTCTTATAATATTACTGTAAATAATGTTTTACCAGGCTATACCAAAACCAGTAGGCTTGATGAACTAGCGAAATCAAAATCATTAGATAAAAAAATATCTGTTGATAAAATATATAATGAATGGGCAAATAATAATTCCGTTAAAAGAATAGGACAGCCAGAAGAAATAGCTAATGCTATTATTTTTTTGTGTGAACAATTATCAGGATATATAACTGGTCAGAATATAATAGTTGATGGTGGAAAACTTGGTATATGAATAAAAATATATTTAATACTAGTTACGCAATTGAGCTTGATAAAAATAGCTCTATGTATAACCACTCTAAGCTTTTCCACTATCCAGTAAAAAAAAATAAAAAAATTTTATATTTCAACGGCAACTCATTAGGTCTTCAACCAAAGGGGGTTGAGCAATCAGTATTTAAAGAACTTGATGATTGGAAAAATTTAGGATCGATTGGATATTTTAAAAATTGGGTCACTTATCATGAAACGTTAAACAAACTTTCATCACTAATTGTAGGAGCCAAACCTTCAGAAATAATGATTATGAACGCGCTTACGGTCAACATTCATCTTTTATTGATCTCATTTTACAAACATACAAAAACAAGATATAAGATCCTGATAGAAAAAGATATTTTTCCATCAGATAGATATGCCATCGCTTCACATCTTAAAATGAAGAAATTAAATCCGAGTAAAGTTATAGAAGAAATCAATGCCAATAACCATTATATAGAAACTGATGCAATTTTAAAAAAAATTGAAGAAAACAAGGAATCACTATCACTGATTTGGTTAGGCGGAGTTAATTATTATACTGGTCAAAAATTTGACATGAAAGAAATTACTAAATTTGCTAAACGGTATAATATAATGGTAGGTTATGATTTAGCGCATGCTGTAGGAAACGTTGAATTAAAACTTCATGATTGGAATGTGGATATGGCTAGCTGGTGTAATTACAAATACCTTAATTCTGGCCCAGGGTCACCATCGGGTGTATATATCCATGAAAAATATCATAATTGGGAAAGCGATAGATTAGAAGGTTGGTGGGGCAATAAATATTCTACAAGATTTGAAATGAAAAAGAATTTTGATGCAAGTAAAAATGCATCAGGGTGGTCAATCAGCAACATGCCAATTCTAAGCTCAGCGCCATTAAGAATATCGCTTGGTTTATACAATAGTATTGGAATGGACCGTTTTAGAAATGCAAGTGTTAGCTTAACAAATTATCTTGAATCATTAATTAAAAAAGAATTAGATCGGTATATAAAAATAATAACACCTTCGAATTCTAGTGAGCGTGGATGCCAGCTTTCTTTAAAAATTAAGGGTGGTAAAAATGTTTACGATTATTTGAAAAAAAATAATATAATATGTGATTGGAGAAATCCTGATGTGATAAGAGTGGCTCCAACGCCCATGTATAATACCCATGAAGAGATTTTTGAGTTTGTAAAAATTTTAAAAGATTATGACTTCAAATAACGCTAAAAAAGTGCGCCTAGGAGGATTTGAACCTCCGACCTTTGGAACCGGAATCCAACGCTCTATCCAGCTGAGCTATAGGCGCATAATCAATTACATCCGATATTTCGATAAGAAACTAAATGCATTAAAGTATTACTTTAATATAATAAATTTACACAATGTCAATTAATTCTTCCTCTAATTTAAAGAAAATATTTAAACTAGATAATAAAATAACATTTTTAAATCATGGGTCATACGGAGCATGCCCCAAACCAGTTTTTGATGATTATATTAAATGGCAAAATGCTTTAGAGAATCAACCTGTTAGTTTTTTTAGTAATGATCTTTACGTTCATTTAGAAAGGTCACGTAAACATTTAGGTGCTTTTGTTAATTGCAAATCAGATGATATAATATTTGTTCCTAACCCAACATACGGTGTTGCAAATGTTATAAACAATATAACAATCAATAGTGGAGAAAATGTTTTAACCACAAACCTGGAATATGGATCATGTGATAGAATGTGGTTTTATCACTCAAAAAAAAATGATTATAAATATATAAATTCTAAAATTACACTTCCTGTTTTTGATGAAGATTCTTTTTGTGATGAATTTTGGTCATTTGCAAATGCTAAAACCAAATATATTTTTATAAGTCATATAACAAGTAGCACAGGCATGATTTTACCCATTCCTAAATTAGTCAAGGAAGCTAAAAGAAGAGGTATTAAAACTATTATTGATGGAGCTCATGTTCCAGCTCATATAGAATTAGATATTAAAACTTTAGATCCCGATTATTATATAGGTGCATGTCACAAATGGCTTTGCTCTCCAAAAGGTGTTTCTTTTTTATATGTTAAAAAAGACTTGCAAAAGAATATTCAGCCGCAAGTAATGAGTTGGGGCTGGGGGGAAGAATATGATGAATTTAAAAGTTCAACCCAGCATAAAACAAAAAGTAGATTTTTAAATATTTTTCAATGGCAGGGCACTAGAGATATGAGTGCTTTTTTAAGTGTTCCAAAAGCTATTGAATTTCAAAAAAAATATGATTGGGATCAAGTTAGAGAAAGGTGTAAAAAAATGATAGTTGATGCCAGGAATGAAATAACCCTAATAACCGATCTACCAAAAATTTGTCCAGATAATTTTTTAGGACAAATGGCGACAATACTTTTTCCAACTAAGGATCATGTTAAATTAAAAGAATCATTATTTGAAAAAAATATTGAGATTCCAACATATCATCAAAACGGTTACACAGCCTTTCGTATTTCAATTCAAGGATACAACTCTGATTCCGATATTCAATATTTTTTAGATACACTTAAAGTATTACTTTAGTTATTGACGTGAAAAACTATATTTTTGTGTTTTTGATATCAATATTTTTATCTAATTGCACTACTGCGTTCAACAATAACCCATTTAAAAAAATTGAAATCTTATTAAATAATTTTAATGGTGAAGTGGGTTTTTATTTTTTACATCTAGACAAAGGTATTGATTTTGGAATAAACGAAAACAAAATTTTTCCATCTGCAAGTTTAATTAAGATACCTATTATGGTTCAGATTTTTAATAGAGTTGAAAATGATAATCTAAATTTAGATAGTTTATTGTTTTACGATTCATCATTAATTAACTACAAATATAAAGGCGATGATTCAATAGCTAGATTCAAAGAAAATGAAACTATTTCTATAAATAAATTATTAACACATATGATTACATTTAGTGATAATCATGCAAGCTTATGGCTCCAAATTATAGCAGGTGGCGGAACTAAGATTAATGAAATCTTAGACAAATATAATTTTACAAAAACCAAAGTCAATTCACGTACTTTAAATAGAGAAGATCAATATTTACAATATGGTTGGGGTCAAACCACACCAAAAGAAATGTCTAAACTAATGATCGAGATAAAAAATGGAAATATTGTATCAAAGAAATCCAGCGATGAAATGTACAGACATTTAACAAGAATTTACTGGGACGATGAAGCACTTTCACAAATACCAAATCATATTCAAGTTGCATCTAAACAAGGTGCAGTAAATAAATCTCGATCGGAGGTTGTCTTAGTAAATTCCCCTAGCGGTGATTATGTTTTTTGCATTATCACAAATAATCAATCCGATGAATCATGGTCATTTGAAAACGAAGGGTTTGTTTTGATAAGAAAAATTTCAAGACTCCTTTGGAATTACTACCAATAAATTTTATGTTAATAAAAAAACCTGAAGTTTTTCACGGTAACCACAAAAAGAGACCTTACTTTGAAGGATGGTACCATAAGATGTCTTTGGAAAATGGCAAATCATTAGTCCTCATTCCGGGTATGTATAGAAGTGCTCAGATTAATTATGAAACTGCCTTTTTAATGATCTACAATGGTATATCAAATAATTTTAAATATTTAAAATATTCAATAGACAGTTTTAGATGTAAAAAAAATTCATATCACCTTGAACTTGAAGATAGTTTTTTTTCATTAGAAAAAATAATTTTAAAAATAGATAATGATGATCTCAAAATGAATGGAGAGATTTTTTGTAGCGATCTAAATCCTTGGCCTTTTAAACTACTAGAGCCTGGATGTATGGGGTGGTATGGATACCTGCCTACCATGGAATGTTTTCATGGAATTCTTAGCATGGATCATAAGCTAAAAGGCGCATTGTCTATAGATGATAAAAAAATAAGTTTTAATAACGGTAGAGGTTATATAGAAAAAGATTGGGGCCGTAATTTTCCCCAAAACTGGTTTTGGACTCAAGGTAATAACTTTAATGATAGTACCCTAAGTCTTTCAGCATCGTTAGCAACTATTCCATGGAGATCAAGACAGTTTACGGGTTTTATTATTGGTTTAAATACAAAAGACCGGATGTATAGGTTTGCTCCTTACCGTAACTCAAAAATAATAAAAGCTACATTCAATGATAAAAAATTTTTGATAGTAGTTAAAAGAAAAAACCTAACATTGAAAATTGAATCTACAATAGGAGAGGTGTGCTCAACTTTATATGCACCAGATAAGAAAGATATGGTCCCAAAAGTAGATGAGTATCTTGACTCAAATGTTAGTATTCAATTAATAGAAGGTGAAAATATTTTGATTAGAGATGAATGCTCAAATGCTGCTTTAGAAATAATTGGAGATATGAAAGTTCTACTTAAAGATTTATAATATTATTTTTGATTTTTTGATTTAAAACGAACGTTTGAAATTCTTAATATTGATCTATGCTTTGTCTTTCTACCGGTAGTTCTTTTTCTCCACAGTTTAAATGAACTAGTTTTAAGATTTTCTCTCATTAGCTTAATAACACCATCTTGGTTGATTCCGAATTGATATTCAATAGCCTCAAAAGGTGTGCGATCTTCCCATGCCATCTCAATAATTCTGTTAATTTCTTCTAAAGTAAATTTTTTATTTTTTACCATTTCTTTAGATCAATTTTGATTTTATTATTAAAGTAACACTTATTATTTATCCAGCTCAGCTTAACAGCAATAATATCAATTCCTATATCAAATGCTTTATTTAAATATTCAGAATAAATAGGGTCTCTTTGCCAGTTTGGTTTAAATACATCACAATCATCTCTATTAACTATAAATAGCACTATAAATCTAAAACCTCTTTTTGTCAAATTAATCATTTTTTGTAGCTGCCTTATAGACCTTTCAGAAACAACTTTTTTCCCTTGCCATAATTGATTAATTGAGCCATTTGGATATATCCCTGACCTTTCGAATGGATCGCAAGTTGAATCATAAAATACAGATTCATTTCTATTGATTTTTCTTGATGGATCATATGTTGCGCAAACAACATTTTTGACCTCAATGGTGATAATCTCATTTTCATTTTTAATAAATAGGTCGCCATTGTAAATATAATTCTTAGGTTTTTTAATTAATTCATAATTTGAATATTTTTTTATTAATTTATTTTTAATAATATATTTTGAAACTT
>CEQY01199863.1_pt1 | contig 13293 bp, 10 predicted proteins | sample 361391 | NCBI WGS metagenome assembly CEQY01 (sample SAMEA2621075, study PRJEB7988) | marine metagenome | isolation source: saline water (ENVO:00002010), including | reverse complement strand
AGCTAGTTTTATAATTATTTCGTCCCTATTGTATTTCGAAAATTTATTATTGATTAAACATACGTATGCTTGCCAACTATGTTCGATATATTGATTAAATTTTGGTGTTTGAATCCCTTTAAATTTGCTAAGTCTTTTTTTATAAAAATTAGCATACTTTTTTCTAAAATTGATAAACGATTTCAGCTTTTTAATTTGTGCAAATCCTACAGCTCCTTGCAGATCAGACATTCTATAGTTATAGCCAACTGTTTCGAATTTTGCCATTAAGTTCGGCTTATTCTCTCTTAGTGGTGTGGCTCCATGATTTCTTAGAATACACATTTTCTTATACAATTTTGTAGAATTTGTTGTGACCATACCTCCTTCTCCAGTCGTTATTATTTTCCTTGGATGAAAAGAATAAGCCGAAGCATCACTAAAATGACCTGTAAAATTTCCTCTAATTCTTGCTCCAGTCGCACATGCAGAATCTTCAATTATTTTTATTTTGTTACTTATTTTTTGCCTTAATTTTTTTACATCAAATGGATATCCAAATAAATTTACTACTAATATAGCTTTTGTTTTTTTATTTATTTTTTTTAAAATTTCTTCTTCAGAAGCATTTAGAGTATCCAATGTAATATCAACTAGGATAGGTTTTGCACCACAATAAATTATTGAATTTATTGTACTTACCCAAGTAAAAGATGGTGCAATAACCTCATCACCATTTTTGATATCTAAAGCTGATAATATTAAATGTAGAGCAGTTGTACAACTTGTTGTTGCTAATGAATGCTTAAAACCATGAAATTTTGAGAATTGATTTTCGAATTTTTGAACATACTTACCTTGTGTAAGCCAGCCTGATTTTAGTACTTTTTTTAAATTTACTATTTCCTCCGAAGAAAAAACAGGTTCTGAAATATTAATTCTATTTTTCATAAACTGATATTTTTTAATTTTTATTTTAATTAAGCATCAAAATATTTAATAAAATTTTTTAATCCAACTTTAAGATTTATTTTGTAATTAAATTTAATTATCTTCTTTGCTAAAACGATTGAACCAACTCTATTTTTAACAAGATTATTTATTTTATTTTTTTTAAATTCAATTTTTTTATACCCTTTAAAATTTGAAGAAATCATATTAGCTAGTTTCTTTAGGCTGGTGCCTTTTCCTGTGCCCACATTTAAAAAATATCCTGAGTTGTTAGATTTCAGGGCTCTAATATTTGCATTAGCACAGTCACTTACATGAACAAAATCAAATTTTTCATTTCCACTCCCAAAAATTACAATTGGTTTTTTCTCTTTTAATTTTTTAATCATATTAACTATAACAGAAACATAAGCTCCTTTACTATCTTGCCTTGGTCCATAAACATTCATATACCTTAAACCAATAAATTTAAGATTATATCTTAATGACATAGCTTTTAACATTTGTTCTCCAGCAATTTTGGTAGCTCCATAAAAATTTTTATTATTAAATGGATGATTTTCATTTATTGGATTTTTTAATGCATCACCATAAACTGAAGCTGAAGATGAAAAGATTAATTTTTTGATTTTGTTTTTAACACATAAGTTTATAACATTAAATGTACCTCTAATATTTACATCAAAAGCACTTTCAGGATAATCATTACAATGTAAAAGCCATAATGCTGCAAAATGAAATACATAATCAACATCTTGCATTGCTGAATTTAACAAGTCTAATTTTAAAATATCTCCTCCATCTTTAAATAATTCAACTCTAGGATCTTTGAGAGATTTTGCTAAATTATTTAGTTTTCCTCTTTCAAAATTATCAAAAATTATTATTTTTTTTGGACTTTCTTTTAATAATAATTCAACAGTATGAGAACCAATAAATCCTGCTCCCCCAATTACTAAAATTCTTTTATTTTTGATTATCATATTTTTTTAATCATGAAATTGTTAATTACTAGATATTCTAATCCAGAATTTTTAAAAGCAATTATTGCATCCTTTGGTGAGTAAACTATTGGTTTTCCATGAATATTAAATGAGGTGTTAAGAACGGCTGAAATACCAGTTTTTTTCTTAAATTCTTTTATAAGTTTATAGTATTTTAGGTTAAGCTCGTTGCTTACTATTTGGACTCTGCCAGTTTTATCTCTTGGATGAAGACCAGCAGGAATTTTTGTATTTAATAAACTATCTAAACTTAATGTCATGAATCTTAAGTCTACTATTTTCTTATTTACAAAATATTTTTTTATATCTTCCTCTAATATAGATGGTGAAAAAGGCATCCAAAAATCTCTTTTTTTTATCATACTATTTATCTTTTCTATATTTTCTAAGCTTGACGGGTTTGCTAAAATACTCCTATTTCCTAAGGCTCTAGCTCCCCATTCTGATTTTGAGGAAAATCTAGCCACAATTTTATTTTCAGCAAGCAAACTTGCAATTTTGGTTTCAATTTTATTTATTTTTTTATAATGATATTTTTTTTTGTTTTTCAAACTTTTTGAAAGTATTTTTGAGATATCATAATCGTTATAATCTCTACCTAAATAAATATTATTAAATTTTGGTTTAAACTCCGTTTTTCTTTTTTTATAATATCTTAACCACGCAGCACCCATAGAAAGAGACTCGTCTCCACAAGATGGAAATACAAAAAGTTTTTTTACTTCATTTAAAGTCATTATTTTTTGATTAGCTTTTACATTCATGAAAACACCACCACCTAAGACTAAAGTATTAATTTTTGTCTTTTTAATACAATTCTTTACCCACTTAACTAACTGGTTTTCTAAGAAAGTTTGGACTCCTAAACAAATATTATCAAATCTATTTAGAGATAGATTTTTTTCAAAATAGTTAAATAGATAACTAGCGTCTAAACTAGAGGTATTAGAAAAAAAAATATCAGAATTATTTTTAATTTTACTAATTTTTTCAAAAATTTTTTCAATTTTTTGGGCGTAATTTAAGTTTCCGTATGGAGCCATACCCATTACTTTATATTCGTGTTCCCACGGTTCAAAACCTAGAAAGTGAGTTACTCTTGAATATATTTTACCAATTGAGGCATTTCTTTTTGTTGAAGATAATCTTTTAATTTTATTTTTATAACCAATAGATACCGTTGCTGAAACACCATCTCCAGCTCCATCACAAGTAAGAATAAGAATTTTATTTTTTCTATCAATATTTGATCCGAAATACGCAGCAGCAGCATGAGCTAAATGATGTTCGACAAAAAATATTTTTCTTTTATTAACTTTTAGATGTTTTTCTAAAACTTTGACTCTTTCATTATATCTCAGATCATATATTGCTTTTAAGTATTCATCTGTTTTGTTTGACTCTAATTCTTGCTCTACATAACCAGCTTTATACCATTTTTTTTTATCATTGAGATGTTTAGCGTTATGCATAAAGTTACTAGCATACACAAATTCATCAACTTGATTTGGATCTAAGTTTGCTAATTTTAAAACTTCATCAATTGAGTTTTTTGGATAACCAACTTCATTTTTTTTTCTATTCAATCTTTCCTCAGAGACAGAGGCAATTATCTCTCCATTTCTCAATAGTGAAGCTCCGCAGTTATGTCCGTCGTGAATACCTAAAATTATCATATCAGTCTTTTAGTGGATTAATTTTTCATTACAACAATAATTCGTCTGTTAAATTTCATCTTATCTGAGATTAAAACTCTATTAACTTTATTTTTCTCTAAAAAAAGTTTGAAGTCATGATTAAACTTATAATTTTTATTTCCATCAATAATATCGAAAATTAAAAAACCATATTTATTAATATTTTCTAAATAAATTTTTGATAATTTTTCTAAAAACAAATGATTACTTATATTGTGTAAAAAGTTTAAAAGAACTACTACATCATACTTTTTTTTTAAAAAATCTTTCGAAAAATCAAAAATAAAAAATTTGCTTTTTTTATTCAAAAATTTTGTAATTTTTAAAAATCTCAGTACTTTTTTATCTATATCGTAATAATCAATATAAGAATTTTTTAGACCATAAGTCACCTCTCCTAATCCACATCCTATATCAGCTATATGAATTTTTTTTCTTTTAAATCTAATTATTTTATTTGTGAATAAAATATATTGTCTATTTTGCATTGGCGAGGTATGCCAATAATCAAATCTAAAAACTATTCTTAAAAGTATTTTTAATATCTTTATTAAATAAATTTTAAACAATATATTTTTTCAATTTTAATGTTGTTAGAAAAAAAAATTCAAAAATTGAGTCAACTAAATTTCTTTTATGAAATTTTTTTCCAATCTCTCGTATGCTTATAAATTTTTTTGTATTAGATTTTAAAATATCATATAATTTAATAAAATCTTTTTCTTTCATATAGTTTGGGTGAATACAAATAGTCCATACACCAAAGGGGATATTATAAAATTTCCATAATTGTTGAGGAACCCACCTTAATCCTAAATAAATGAAAGGCCTGAACGAAAATCCATCAGAAATAATAATATTAGGATACAACTGTTTTAAAGCTATTATAGTAAACTTGTCAAAAGAATGGAATGGAGCAATCCAATATTTGCAATTAATTTTTTTTCTTTTTAAATAATGAAATGATTGAGAAATAAGTTTTTTTTGTTTTTTTAAACTTAAGTTTGCAAACTCAGACTTTTTATTAATTCCTAGCAAACCAGCACTTCTAGTATTGATTTTATGATTAAGCCCATGGACACCTAATTCCCATCCGTTTTTTTGCCATCTATTTATTTTTTTCCAAAAAAACCTATCGTTTTTATTCAACTTCATAGAACTATCTTCATTATTCGGAATTATAGCAACTAAAGGTTTTATATTAAATTCATTAAGTATTTTCTCAATTTTATCCCACTTTTTTTTATCCATAGTAGGACAAGCATCATCTAATCTTATTATGAACTTTCCCATTTTAATTTACACCATAAATATTGTAATAATTTTTACAGACTTTATCTAAAGAGTAATTTGATAATAAATTATTTTTTGATCTAAAAATTAATTGGTGTTTTTCATCAAATTTTAAATTGATATATTTTTTAATTTTTTCGCTTAACATTTTATGATTTCCTGGGTCAAATAAAAATTCTTTATCTGGAAAATATAGTGATGTATCACCCACATCAGTTGCTATACAAAATGAACCGTGCAAAAAAGCTTCTCCGATTATATTAGGCATGCTTTCAGCAAAAGATGCATTCACCAATAAATCAATATCTTGTAAATACACTTCGGGATGAAAAACCTCACCTAGTGTAATTGGTTTATATTTAAAATTAAAACTATTAATTAATTTCTTGAAATTTTCATCACCTGTTCCACTTCCAATACAAACTACAAGTATATCAAATTCTCTATCAATAACTTCACAAGCTTTAAGAAAAACCTCGTAAGCTTTAATTCTATGAAACCTAGCAATTTTTCCAATCACAATAGTTTTCTTTTTTATCGACCAGGGTGCTAAAGTTTTATTAATATTTTTTTTTTCTTTTAGTTGAATAAATCCATTCCTAATAATTAGACCATTATTTTTAGAATATCCCATTTTTTCATGATGATTTTTAGAAACTTGTGAATTGTAAATAATTTTGTTTACATATCTTGATATTAATTTTCCAACTTTTATTGAAAATATATTTCTATAATTTTCAAATTTAAAGTTATATAGAGCATGTCTGATATTAAAATAAAGTTTTGATTTTGGAAAAAAAATTTTCTGAATTATAAATGCGAATAAATTTCCATGGTACATCCAACCTTGTACAATATCAATTTTATGATTTTTTTTTATATTATTAATTGATCTTATAGCTGAAATCAAATTCAAGCTTTTTAAATCTAACTCTAATACATCTTGGTTTCTAATTTCAGAATTATCGTTTAATGATCCTACTTTAGTTAGAGATAAAGTAATATTTTTTATTTTATCATTATTCCTTGAGTGTTCTGTAAATTTAAACAACATTTTTTCAGCACCACCTCTTTCTAATCCATTAATGATATGAAGTATTTTAATCATCTAATTAATTGTTTTATTAATTTAATTTGTTTTAAAACAATTTTTTTCTCATTGTGAAAGGTAACAGCATTTTTACAGTTTAGATTTCCCATTTTTTTTCTGATTTTTTTTGAACTCTCTAAAACCTTCATCTTACTATATATAGATTTTGAATCTTTTACAGAAACGAGATAACCATTAACCTTATCTTTTACCAACTCTCTACTTCCTCTAATATTTGTTGCTATTACAGGCAATTTCATTGCCATAGCCTCTATTATTGATCTGGGCAAACCTTCTCTATAAGAAGGTAAACAAAAAATTGTGAAAATTGCAAGATAATCCTGAACATTATTTACACTACCAGTTAGAATTAATTTATCTCTCATCAATTTTTTATATTTTTTTATAATTAAATTAATTGATTTAGAATGTTCATTGCTAAGTCTTTCACCTATTAAAATAGCCTTAAAATTTGAATTATGCTTTGAAAAAAAATATGAGGCCTCCAAAAATTCCAGAATTCCTTTATCTTTTACCAATCTACAAACCATACCAGCAATAAAAGAATTTTTGTGAATTTTATATTTTTTTTTTAAAGTTTTAATAATTTTTTTATTAACCTTATTTAAATTAAATTTATTTAAATCTATTCCATTACCTATATGAAAAATTTTATCTCTTTTAAAAAAGCTTTGAGAAGCAATTTTAAAATCTTCTTTACTTTGAAGAAAAGTTAAATTTGTAAAATAAGAGAAAATTTTTTCTAAAATAAAAAAAAAATTATATGAAAAAAAATTCATGTTTTCATGAAAATAGAAACCATGAGCAGTATAAATAACCTTAGTTCTTCTAATAAATATACACACAATTCTTACCAATATAGAAACTAATGGAGTATGCGTATGAACAAAATCGAAATTTTGTTTTTTTAAATATTTATAAAGATTAATTATTACATGTAGCTTATTTGATAAATTAAAATCTCTCTGTATATTAATCGATTTTGTCTTAAAGCCACTTTTCTTTAATTTGTTTAAATATTTACCTTTTGAACTTAAACAGGTAACTTCCCAGCCAATCCTTTTTTGACTTTTAATTAATTCCTGCAAAAAATTTTCAAATGTGAAATCAACTGCACAAATCTGACAAATTCTAATTTTTTTTTTTAGCATACTCGACTGCATAAGAAATAAATATAATATATGTAAGAATTAATGGAAATTTATACCTTGAGAGAGTTCCAATATTATCTACTATAATTGAAGTTATTGAAACTGAAAAAAAAAGATAGAAAATCCACAAGAAAGAGGTTCTAAAATTACGCTTAAATGATAAATAAGTTACACCAATTAAGATTCCAGCAATAAAGATATTCTCTACAAACTGTATATTTCTATAAAAATTATTATTTATATTTGGCAAAGGTTCAATAAATGTTTTTAAAAACTCCATTAAACCAAAAGTGATAAACTCAAAATAGTTTTTTAAATAAATAAAATTATCTGGATTATTGCCATTATCGATAAAAAATGAATATCTTATATTATTTATGTAATCTCCATATCTCTGAACTAAAAAAAATCCTATGATGATCCCAAAAATAATTAAACTAGAATATATTAAATAGCTGTAACCCTTTTTTTTAAAATCATAAAAGTTTATCAATAATATTAAGACAAATGGTGCTATAAATAACATAAATTGATATTTTACAATATAACAAGCAAAACAAAGAAATATCAAAATTGGTAATTGCTTAATGTTAAAATTATATGATCTTTCAATTATTAAAATCATTAAACAAACAGAAATCATTTCTTTAAGAGCAATTCCTGAATACAAAGCAAAACTAGGATATATTAAAAAAATATAGGCAGTAAAATTCGTCAAAATTTGTTTTTTATATAGATAAGAAAATAAAATTATAAAAATTATTTTATTAGCAAAACCTAAAGACCTTGTGGTCATTATGTTTGGCATTGGTATCAAAGATAAAAGATAAGAGGTAAAACCTGTTTTAGACAAAAAAAACTCATCTCCAAAACCTATATCATAGTTTATTTCTTTCTGATCAGTAATGAATCTAAAATAATCAGTATAAAAAATATATCTTGTTTGATCTGGCATGTAAGAATAATCCATAAAAAAATCATTTATAAAAAAAGGAAGTATTGAATGGAGAGATAAAAAATAAAAATGAATTTTTTTTAATTCAAAATACTTTTTACAAAGAAATAAGCATATAAAACACAATAAACAATTTCCTATATCAAAAATTGGATTTGCTGATAAATAATCATAAGTATTCAATGTAATGCCTTATCCTAACTTATAATAACTTAACCATGACTTAATCATAATTATATTCCACAATTTGTAAGAGTTATTTGCCTTAAAATTTTGATGTTCATTCCATAGTCTATTTATTTCGCTAGGTTTAAACATCCAATCTGATTTTAATTGTTTAATATCTAATTGTTCTTCAGCCCAATTTTTAAGTGAACCTCTTAGCCAATTATCTAAAGGAATTGCAAACCCCATTTTTGGTTGATTTAAGAGCGACTCTGGTAAATATTTTCTTAATAATTTTCTTAATGGATATTTTGTTATTCCCCCTTTAATTTTTAATTCATCGGGAATTGTCCATGAAAATTTAAAAATTTCTTTATCTAAAAATGGAATTCTGCTTTCAACTGATTGACTCATGGTTGCTCTGTCTACTTTTGTAAGAATATCAAATATTAAATAATTAGAGATATCATTCAACATCATTGACTCTTTGTTGGTAAATCCATCAATTTTAATTTGTTGAAATTGTTGAACTTTTTCTAAATCTCTACTTATAATTCCCTCAGGATTTGAATAAACAGATACAATTTCATTGTAAGCATCTTGTTCATCAATTTTTTTTAAAATATCTGCTAACTTATGAATTTTGTAACCAAAATTTTCAACTTTATATTTATTTGCAACTAATTTATTATAATAAATTCCAAAGCTATCCCATGCATTTGTTTTTAAAAAAGAGATAATTTTACTTAATCTTTTTCTATTTTCTTGGTTAAAAACTTTAAAAATAGCTAAAACTCTTGGACCCCATACATATCTATTATAACCTCCAAAAATTTCATCACCACCATCTCCTGTTAAAGTAACTTTAACATTATTTTCTTTTAATAAATTTGAAATTAACATTGTTGGTATCTGGGAAGAATCTGCAAAAGGTTCGTCATAAATAAAAGGAAGTTCCTTAATTATTTCAACACTTTTTTTTTCATCAATCAAAATTTCCTCATGATTAGTTCCTAAATGATTGGCAATTTTTTTAGCATTTATAGATTCATCAAATCTTTTATCTTCTGTTTTTACAGTGAACGTATTTATTTTGTTTGGACTTACTTGTTTCATTATTGAACTTATTAAAGAAGAGTCTATTCCTCCAGATAGGAATGATCCTAAATTAACATCAGCTATGATTCTCTCAGAAACAGAATCATTTAATTTTTTCTCTAATTTTTCAAGAACTACATTTTCTGAGTGTTCTTGGTTTTGTTTTGCTTCTCTTGCAACGTCAATTGGATTCCAATAACAGTATTCATTATCTATAAGGTTATTTAATTTATCAAATTTAAATTCTACAAAATGACCAGGCTTAATTTTTTTTGTACTATTAAAAATTGAATCAAAACCCCCAACAAAGCCATATTTAATATAAGATTGAACAGATAAAGTGTTTAAATTTTTTTCAAAATTTGGATTAACTAGTAAAGATTTTATTTCAGATGAGAACATAACTTCTTTTTGACTCAAATAATAGTAAATTGGTTTTTCACCAAATCTATCTCTACAAAGAAATAATTTTTTATTTTGTTTATCCCACAAAGCAAAGGCATACATGCCATTAATAATAGATAAAGTTTTTTTTAATCCATAAAAATTTATAGCTTCTAATAAAATTTCTGTATCGGATTTTCCTTGAAAAGATATATTGAATTCTTTAATTAGTTTATCTTTAATTTTTTGAAAATTATATATCTCTCCATTGTAACAAATAATATAATTTTTATTACTAGACTCCATTGGTTGTTGACCCTTTTTACTCAAATCAATTATCGATAATCTTTTATGACCAAAATACAAACCTTCTTTTTCATCAAACCAATAGCCCTCATCATCTGGACCACGATGATGTAAATTGGAATTCATTTTTTTCAAAATATCTATTGAGATATCTTTTTTTAAATTAGAACCAAAAAAACCAGTTATTCCACACATATTTTAAGAATTCTTTTCACCAAGAATATAGCTTACCGAAGCAGTAAAATCATAGTCTTGAAAATCTTTTAATTTTTTATATTTATTTTTATTAACAATATTTGAATTTAATTTAACTATTTGATTTTCTAAAATTTTAAAATTATTTAACTCGATTAGGTTTAAATGCCTAGAAAGAGGCATTCTATTGATTAAATAAGGTCTTTTTCCTCTTAATAGTTTCCAATACAAGTCTGAATACTCCCAATGCTTATCCCAATTAGAGGCATAGCCGTGACATCTAAAATCAATTGAGTGTGATATTAATCCTTCCTTTTTTAATAATTTTTGCATTGATTTGTAATGAAAAGATATATCATCTACATGTTCCATTGTTGCCTGAGAAAAAATTAAATCTATTGTATCTCTTTGTACTTTATTGTTAAAAATATCTTTATCATTATAATAATATATTAGAGAATCTTCACTATTTTGATTTAAAATTGAAAATTCAATCTTTTTGACACGCTCCTCTTTTAAACAATAATCTAAATATTCATTACTATAAATTTGATATGGAAAATCATAATTATTCAAAAATGGGTTTATTTTTGGAAACTCTTTACAATCAGGTATTTTTTCTCTTTTTTTTAAAAGATCAATTAATTGATAAAAAATTTGCAAATTTTTTTTAACATTAGCAAATCTAACAACATCAAACGCATAATATTTTTCTGCTCCTAACAATAAGGCAAGCAATCCGACTCCAATACTATCTCCGGGACCTACTTCTGCAATTTTAGAAAAATTTTTTTTTCCTGTTTTTTCATAAATAGAAACTAAATGTCTAAACCAAACTGCATAACAATATCTAGCCGAATAAGTTCCACCTGAACCCTTTAATTTACCCCTTAAATTATATACTCCAGGAATAAAGGTTAAAATACCAAATATTAATTGTAAATAATTTCTTAACTTCATTTAAATTTTCCTTAAGTATATGTTGTTATAAATTTTAGAAATTTTTTTAAGTGAATATCGTTTTTTTACAAATTTAAAATTAGTATTAATTTTTTTATTTATAACCTTATGCAATGTACTTATAAAAGACCTATAATCATTGTTTTTATTAATGATTAAACTTTTACTAAGAATTTTATTAGTATCGCCTATATTTGTAGAAACACAGGGGATTCCCATAACTGTAGCTTCAAGTACCACATTTGGAAATCCCTCACCCCAAGAGGACGTGGATATTAAAATATCAATATTTCTTAAAAATTTATTTATTTTTTTTTTTTCATCTAGTAGAAAAATATTTTTTTTTAAGAAATTTTTATTTATTTTATCTTTCAAATAAGAATTGTCGTAATTTATATTTTTACCTACAAAAAAAAACTTTATATTTTTATTTGTTTCAATCATTTTGTTTGCAATTTTTAGAGCTAAAATATGGTTCTTCATAGGATGAAATCTTGCAATATGAGCTATATTAATATTTTTATTTTTATTTTTTCTAATTTTTTTTTTAAATTTACTTAAATCAACTCCATTAGGAATAAAAATAAAATTTTTTTTATTAAAACCAAAATTTATATGCTGTTTAATACTTGTTTCAGAATTTGAAATAATTAAATCTGGAAACTTTGAAAGCCAACAATTTAAATATATTATAATTTTAGTAAAAAACTTTTCATTTTTTATTGAATATAAGGTTTGTCTTAAATTCCAAAATAAAAGGCATTTTTTTGAAAATAACCAAAAAATGAATGCAAAAAAGTTACCATGATACATCCATCCTTGAACTATATCATATTCATTATTTTTGGAAAATTTATAGAATTTAAAAATATTCTTTAAATTATTAAAAAAATTATTTTTGAAATTTAAGTGAATAACTTTTTTTGAAAGCATATTGTATTGTCTACTTAAGGATCCTTTGCCTGATAAACAAAGAACTTCATTATGAATTTTATTATTTTTTAAATCTTTAAGTAAATTATATAAAAATAATTCTGCACCACCTGTGTTTAAGCTTGAAATAATATGAAGAACTCTATTTTTTTTCATAAATAATATTATTAAAGTTTTTATAGTATTTTTTTTGTGAAAAATTTTTTTTAACAAATTTATATAAATTAATTGAATATTTTTTTGCTAATTTACGGTTATTTTTTAAAAAAATTATTTTCTCAGATAGTTTTTTATAATCAATTTCTTTTGGTACATTTAAATTTTTATTGAAATCAATTACAAATTCAGGCTTACTTATTTTACTATATTTGAAAATTTTACTGTCAATTTTTTTTGTAGGCTTTATTAGAATTCCAAAATTTTTTTTTATAATTTCTGGAATACCATCTACCCAAGATGCTATCACAGGAACTTTAGCTAAAGCTGCTTGTAAAATTACAATCCCTAAAGGCTCCCTTATTGATGGTACTATCAAAATATCTATTGAGCTTAAAAAATTAAATACATCAGAAACTCTACCATCAAACTTTATGTTATCATTTTTTTCATATTTTTTTGTAAAATAATTATATAAATCTCCATTACCTGCTATTTTTAATATTATTTTTTTATCTTTGATATTATTAAATGCTTTTAAAAGTACATGAATACCTTTGTGAGAGTCAAATCTACCAATAAATCCTACAGTAAAAAAATTTTTAATTTTATTATTTAATTTTATTTTTTTATTTTTTTTAAAGCCGTAATAAAGAACTTTAATTTTTTTTGAATTAATTTTAAATTTTTTTTGCAACATTATCTTGGTTGCTAAAGAGTTAGCAATTATTTTATTGCAAAATTCTGAATTACTTTGAACTATTTTTGAAAACTCTCTTTCTACGTTCCAGATTATTCCATGTTCATAAAATATTAAATTGCTTGATCTAAATATTTTTAATAATAAATTAAATTTTTTACTTGCCAATAATCCATGAAGAATAACAGTCGTTTGTTTATCTCTAAGTCGTGTTAAAAACTTGATCCAAAAAAATAAATTAAAGCCAAGATAATA
>CEQY01201760.1_pt1 | contig 13299 bp, 13 predicted proteins | sample 361391 | NCBI WGS metagenome assembly CEQY01 (sample SAMEA2621075, study PRJEB7988) | marine metagenome | isolation source: saline water (ENVO:00002010), including | reverse complement strand
AATTCCTTTATTTACATTTTCAACTGTCTGAACAAAAGAGCTCTCAATAGCAGTATTAAATTTTTCAAACGCTTCGAATGTAATCTCTTTCATTTTTGGGGGATCTGCCAATTCAATCTTTTGAGTCGGAAGTTGCTGTTCATATGTTGCCACAATCTTAAGATAACTGTCTTTTAAGGATGGAATTGAAACTCCTCTCACAAATTGAAGAGATTTTGCAAAATCTAGTTTTTGATAATAAAGCCTCCAAAACTTCTCTGCGACACTTAGGTCTATGATTTCTTTGAGTTCTTTAGATTTATAAAACTCAGGATAGAGTTTTGACTGAAACAAAGGGTCTTCCAGTAATAAGAACTTATAAAGGTAATTGCGTTCTTCAAATGACTTTGCTCGAGATAATAATTGGGGTGTGATCTTGTTATGAATTGCCGCAACCTTGAAACTAAGAGAGTCTAGTTCCTTAGAAATCGCAATGACACGATCTTTGCGCACCTGATTAGAAACCTCAATGCATTGCCTATGTAAGTCTGACAAACAGATATTTTGAGCATAAAAAAGAAATTCTTCTGCATGTTTTCTTTTTTCAGCTGTCTGAAAAAAGTTTAATGCCACAATATATGTCTTTAATAAATCTTCATAATTTAAAGTCTGGTTTTCATAAAACATTTTTTTGAGAAGAGCACTGTATCTAATCTTGTATTCATTTTTTTGATTGGCATAGAGAGCTTGAAATCCAGCGGTAGCTTCAGCAACCTTTCCACTTTTCGCCAAATTTTCATACTTAGAAAAATAAATTTGTGAAATAATCTTATCCAGCTTTATAATTTCAGCTCGATTAAAGTTTAGAAACTTTGCGGAAACTATTTTTCGCAGCTTCTTTAAAGATGCTATATCTTCCTTTTTAATGTATTTATTTAAGATGTCACGATAAACAACTCTTTGTTTCTCAATATCACCTGGGTAGTATTTATTATATTTTTTGAGAGTCGCAAACATTTGTGGCTCATTCCCTTGAATACGATAGAAATTGATTAAACGTTGATAGACGTCTGCAGACTTTGGACCCTTGGGGTAAAAATATAAAAAGCTTTGGTAGCTATACAAAAGTATTTTGGCCGGTGGTTTTTTTTGTTTTTCCAAAGCCTTAAAAAGAGAGTCAAAACTCATGGGTAAGAATTTATTATTTCTACTTTTTCCATTTTTTTTATAACTACTAATACCGCTTGAGTAAACAAAGGCAGCACGTTTGTAATTTCCCATCGAGTAATAAGTCTCACCTTCATAATAGCTATACTCCAATGCATTTTCTTTATCGATAGATTTCAGAATATTGAAGTTGTAAGCGGTAAATCTGACATAAACTTTTTTTCTTTTTTCAGAAATAAGTCTTCTTGATTTAACAAGTTCTTGAAGATAACCAGTAAAACTTTTAATAGAGTTGACCAGTTCAGTTTTAACTTCTTCATCTATTTTTGCGCTGCCAAAAGTTCTAAGTTTAGCTTTAAACTTTTTAAAATCTCTTTGGAGAAGTGTGAACATCTTAAGTGTTCTATAAACGAGAACCTTTTTGGCCAGAAGTTTATATTCTTGGTTAGGGTCGAGTTTTTGAGTTTCAATATACTCAATGATCATGGGTGCGTCTTTTTTAACACCATTTTCAAAAACATAATGGAGGTACTTAATAAGGTTATCAAATTTATTGAGTTTATTTTTTACGATAAAGTTGAGCCCTTCTTTGGTTTTTTGAGAATAAGCATAAAACAAGAGCATCGAGTCAATAAGCTGATCTCCGATTTGAAAATAACCTTTCTTTTGAGATAGAGCGTAGGTTCTTTTGAGGTTTTCAAGCGCTTGGTTGAGTTTCCCCAGTTTAAGTAGCGACCACCCCAAATTGTAATGAATTTTGGTAAGCCATTTGTTGTTTTTCTTGCTCGTAAGCCTAGAATAGTACTTCACAGCTTGAGCATATTGTTTTTCATTATAGTGATAGTCCGCTAATTTGGTATAGATGACATGAGCGAGCTCTTTTGAGCGATTAATACGCTCTGCTTTTTTTATGTTGAAGTAAAATTTCTTATAATCTTTGACGAGATAATAGTTTAGGGCCCTATAGTAGTAGACTTTCGTTAAGACCTTGGAACTTTTCGTTCTTCTTTCTATGCTTTTGGCTATGTCATCAATTCTGTTGAGTGTCGATTTTTGTAACCTGAGAACTTTATCCAAATTAGTTTTGTTACCAGATTCTAAATAGCTCATTCTATATTCATTTTCTTTATCGAGAAGCAAGGTAAGCTTTTCACCATAAAGCTCAAAAAGTCTTATTTGTAGTGATAAATCGCGGTTTCTAATGGCCTCTACCGCTCTAATGTCTTTAGAGACGATTGAATAATGTTTTTGCCAGCGATTGTCAGCGAAACCTAAAGACATAATAAAGAGAGATAAAACAATTAACCGCATCAATCTTCACCCTGAACTATTAACTTATATTGTCCATAGCCTGCTTCACTTGCCGTGCCAAGAACCTTATCAATGGTTATATATTTAAGTCCTTTATCAAAAACAAGATTAATGAGTTTATTGTCTGAAACTTCACGTCCAAGTTTTTTTCTCTTTTCATTATCCTCTCTAAATTCACTTTTAAGAATAGAATCTAATTTATTCAAACCTCTAGCACTCATTGATCCAATTCTTTTATTGTTAAAGTAAATCTCCTCTCTTTTATTGACTTGGACGATAGGTCCATTTTCAGCTGTTGTTCTCGTGAGTGAATAAGGAAGAGCTAGTTCATTTACCAAATCGACTGTTAATTCTGAATCGTTAAAACTTTTCAGAAGAAAAACAAGTAGAATAACAAGAATATCGAGTAAAGAAGTTATATCTATCTCTTCCACTTCAATTTTGGGTGTTCTTCTTTTTCTAAAATTCATCACTGACCTGCTCCTATAGGCTCAAGCACCACCTGTTGGAATATTTTTGATAAGAAAACTCTTTTACCTTTTTTTTCTATCGTCACTTTTGTTTTTGCAGGAATCGTTTGAACAATATCGAGAAGTTTTACAATCTTGTCATACTCAATACTTGGCAGCGGAGCAAGAATGGCGTAATCATCCTCAGGATGTTCTTTACGTAAATTGATGAGAGTTGATTTTAGATCACTTTTCTCTCCCTCGCTTCTTTGCAAATATTCACCGTTGACTTCATAAAAGGTTCCTCTTTCTACCTGATCATAGCCAGTCAAAAGTATCACTCTATTGTCAAAAACTTTTATCGTTAGATTTAAAGGATCTTTTTTCGGTATATCCTTTTCAGGGACCTCACTTACAAGTGGGGCGTCCGTCTCAATCTCATATATTTTTATAAATTGTGCTGAGAACAACAAAAAGAAGATAAATATAAAGACTGCATCCATAATCGGAACAAGGTTTAACTTCTCTAATTCGTGCACCCTTTTTTCTCTTTTAAACATAACTATTCCGCTTTACGTCTCTTTACACTTAGTAGGTCTAGTAATTTACCAGCAGCCTCATCGACCTTATCATTGATCTTTACCGCTTTATTTGACAGAAAAGTATGAAGTACCATGATGGTAATGGCGGAGATCAGTCCAAAAGCCGTAGTGTTCATGGCCTTTGCAATCCCCTCTGCCAACGCTGCTGCCTTTCCACCTGCATCTGCAGTTCCTACTGCCGCGAAAGAAACGATCAAACCCTGTATGGTACCCAAGAGCCCCAAAAGAGTTGAAGTGTTTGCAATAAGTGAAATATAAGAAAGGTGATAGGAAATTTTCGGCGTGTGTTCCATAATTGAAGTTGTGAGAGCATCTTCAACCAGCTGTCTGTCTTCATTCGCTCTTTTTAAACCTGACCTTAGAATTTGAGGTAAAACAGCTTTAGAGTTTGAACAAACAGAGATGGCCTCTTCAACATTATTTTGAAGAACCAATCCTTTGATTTTATCAAAAAGCTTTGTTCCACTTATATCATTTTTCTTCAATTGGAGAAATTTATAGATACATAATCCAATCCCTGTAAGCCAGACAATTAAAATTATCCACATGAATATCCCACCATCGAGAAAAAAAGCTTTGATCATTGAAAAAAAGTTCATAAGTTAACTCCTAAAATACATATTCTATATTGATTCTAATTCTGTCGTTGTGGTTTTTACGCTTAAATAATAATTCTGAAGCCTTTTCCTTTTCATCCTGAATACTAAAATCTCCAGGAGAAACAAGTTCACCATCAATCATGAGGGCACCGAGATCTATTTTTTGGCGTTTTTGATAAGTATAATTTGTTTTCGTTGTTCTTTTATTTTGTGCATAGACATTTAAGCTCAGAAGAACAATCGAGATAATTAAAAAGATTCTCATTTAACACACCTATTCTTGATGGCCACGGCATAGTCACCTAGCTCATCGGCCCAGAAGCCTCCCAAAAATGACCATATATATTTATCATCGGTATTTTTAATTTTGGAAAAGTCTAATTCCTCAAAGCTCTGTTTTTCATTTTCATTTTGAGAACTGACTAGATTTTTTCTTTTATTCAAAGAAATCATAAGATTGAGTTTTACAAAAGCATTTCTCATTTGAAGAATCTGCAAATAATAGTCATTCGATAGATTTTTGAGAAAGTCTTGGTAATCCTCTTTTATAGCTTTGTAGTAAAAATAGAGATTATTCAAGAATACTCTAGCTTGTCCCAAGCTACGAATACGAGCTAATTTTTTGATCTCAGACGCCAGTTGCTCTCGAGCTTGTAGGTAGGTGAAGTGGCGAATATCCTTTTTGAAACCCTTTAAGTAGTAATATAAAAACTGCTCTGCCTTGCTCTCAGGTGGACTGGTAGACGTCATCATTTGAAGGAGTTTGTTGCGACTCGCATTCCGCACTGAGTTCCTATAGCGCCATGTGTTTTGAGCAAATTCCTTAAAGATCTCTTCAGATTTATCAAAATAGCACATTTCATAATAAATCAAAGATCTAAGATAGTTTGCCTCCGGGACCATATAACGCTGAAGCAATGGAGCTTGATAAGTGATTACAGAGCCGAGCGCTCTTTCGTTTTCCCCCAACCAATAATAGTTCCAAGCTTTATCCAGTAAAAACCTCGGCCATATATAATCGGTTTTTTTCACATAGCTCAAGAGCTTAACGGACTTAGTATAGTTTTTCTGTGCAAAAGCTACACGCGCAACTTGTTGCACACATCTATTTTTAAATGTTTCGATATAAGCTTCAGACTTAAACCCAGTTTTTTCTTTTTGTGAAGAAAATCTCACACATCTTTTAAAGAATACTTCAGCTTTTTTATTTTCTTTTTCGGTTAAATAGATCAAGCCTAGAATATAGTTTGATTCTACAAACATTGAATTATTTGGTTTTATTTTTAGCAGTTTCAGCTTAGCCGATCTAAAATCATTTTTAAAAAATCTTCTCATCGCAACGGCAAAATCAATTTGCGTTGATCTTCTTGCAAATTTATCTAATTCGAAGTCATGAATAAAGACGCTGGGATGAATCTTATCTAATACAAGATTAACTTTTGCTTGATCTAATTTCTGATTTTTTTCTGCTGCCTTTTTAATGAATATATAAGAGGCGTAATAAAGTTCATTTCTAAAAACCAGGTTAAACATCTTTGCATAGCTATTTGCCATTGCATCACCCAGGATAAAAAAGCTCATCATCAATAAGAGTGGTTTTATATTTTTCAAAATAAATACCCTATAGTTCCAATGATATCATTATAATAAAGGATATCTTTTTTCCCGTTCGGATCTCTAATGGTGTCTACTCCAGTTAAATTATATTCGAAACCAAGGGTAATATTGCTTCGGGTAAAGAACTTAACATAAGAGCGAAAATTGAAACCTGTATCCGTATCGCTTTCGAAAGTTAACCTGGTGTTCGACTCATTAAATGTTTCCCAGTTACCTTTAGTATCAAATTGTCCAACACCAACTCCTAGTCCCCAGTCGAAAAAGAAGATACGATTAAAAATATTCACTTTTCCGTAAAAGGGTATCCAATTGAAATGAATAAGTTTTGCATTTTCTATAATTCTTAGAATGGGTTTTACTTCCTGTTCTCCATCAGCAAGTAAGGCTTCAAGTAAGTTATCGAGATCGCCACTGTTGGAATTATTATATTGCTTATAAGTAAAATCCATCGAGAACATTTCAGAAAAATAATAGGTGACACCAAAGATAAGTCCTGTTGTGTCTTGATAAGGTGAACTTGCAGAATCTACAAAACTCAGGTCCACTCCTATCCCCCCAGCTTTTGTATGTTCTTTATTTTGAATAACGTAAACCGTCTCATCTTCATCGAGCCATTTAAATTCATACAATGACTTTTCACTTGCAAGGGCTAGAGGAATAAAAAAGAGGCAAAAAATAACAGTCAAATTTCTCATAATAGTCTTTTTCTAATTTTTGTTTATAATAAAATAGTATTAGAAATTAGAAACTGTGCAATAAAGTAATTATTTTACCTATTTAGAATTAGAGAATTTTCCTAATGTAAGGAGAAGTAAATGTTAAAACGGCCACTTATACTAAAGCTTTTTGCTTTGTTCTTGGTTTTAGATCCTATCTTAAGGGTCATACTCCTTAGTATTGAAAAGGAATTCGATTTTACAGTTGTTTTACAAAAATCTCTGAACCTACCAGTAGTTGATCTTTTTAATTTTTGGCTCCTATTCCCTGTAAGTGGTGTTCTCTTACTTGGGGTCAAGATGTATTCTTATATGCTATTTATTGCCATTCAATTTTATAGCCTTTTTTTCCACATCAATTATGTTGAATATAGTTGGCCATATCTATCACAACAACCCTCAGTGACAGCTTATATCTTGCTTTTTATTAACCTGTTTATGGTTGTTTACTTACTTATGCCTAGATCACGAGAAATCTTCTTTAACAAAGATCTGAGATGGTGGGAGCGTGGGAGTCGCTATACTATTGAAGAACCCTGTTTTGTGAAAGTTTTAGATAAAGAAGTACATGGAAAAGTTTGTGATATTTCATTTGGGGGGGCCTTGTTAAGCCTAGATGAACCTATCGCTGTTGGAAATATTGTTAAACTTGACTTTGAAATCATTGAAAAAAACCTCTCACTCAATGGTCAAATTGTTAGGGAAGTAACGACTGAAAGCGGAGAAAAACGCTTCGGTATTCAATTTCTTTTTGAAAGTAGCTGGCAAAAACTTCAGTTGAGGTTCTTGATGCTATCCATTGCCAAATTAAACGCATATGAAAAATATAGATAAAATTTTTCAATAAAATAGTTTAAATTCCGATAAATAAGTCATGAAAGCTGTCTTTCTGACTTCTATTTTTAGCTTTGCTTTTCTCAGTTTCTTTCTCTGGGACTTTCCTGCTGTGGACGAGAACAAAGAGTATATCTTTGGCTCTGAAGACCACGCGCTTACGATTGAATACTTTATACCTAAACAATCCACCTCGCCAATACAGATAGACGTAAGTCAAAGTCCGAGCCATGGGCTAATCGAAAATTGCCAGCTTTCAAAATCTTTAGATAAATTTAGCTGTGTTTATAAGCCAGACTTAAATTTTAGTGGGCCAGACTCTTTGACATTATCCCTTACTTTAGAAGATGCACAAACACAGCATCTTCCCTTTGATATTTTTATCAAACCTTCTGCTGATGAGCCTATAGCAAGGCCAATGCAAATTACATTATCAAAAAACAAAAATAGAACTTTCTATGTTGAACTCGCGGATGATCCCGATACACTTCAAAAGGACTTACAATACACTATTGTGAGTGCACCAAAATTTGGACTGGTTGATGATAACTGTTTTCTAGGTCTTAATCAGCAATCGCTCAGAAGCTGCACTTATACACCTGACCCAGAATTTTCAGGAAAAGACTCTATTCAATACATAGTGGAGGACAAAGAAGGGAACAAATCTAAAATTGAAACAATACACTTAACTGTTCAAGAGAATGGAAGATCAATTGCAGGAGAAGCAAGATGAAGATATTTAATCATCCCAAGTTCTCATTTCTCATTTCAATAGCAGGGCCATGTTTTGTCATTATCCTTTTTGTTTATTTAGTTTTTTCAAGCGATAGGCCCAATGAAAAAGAATCTATTTATCGAGGAGCTCTGGCGCACTATGAACAAACCTCTTCATCTCAACTGCCCATCCAACTCTCGAGTCAAAATATTTCGACTCTTACACTTGAACACACTCCTTTGAGCCAAGTAGAGATCTTTAACGATAAAATCTCAATCCCTCAAGCTCAGATCTCTTATTTAATTAAAGAACTTGAGAATGAACATAAAAAAATTGTAGCGAGTATTGACCCTTTAACTCCTAATTACAAAGTGATTACCCTGCCACTGAAGTATCGAATTCTACTTAGTATATATTTAAACAAGTTTCCTGGAGATATGACAGATAGTGATCTCGCAAAGCTCGACCTCTCCCAAGAAGAAAGATACTATTTCCACAAACTTTCTCAGCACAATGACTTTGTGCTGCTTTTAGAGAAAAACATGCTGACCAGAGATTATCTAGAGCTTCAAAACTTAAAAAACCTCTACGCTACCGACCTCGAACTAAATCGCTCAATTTCTAGTGAAACTTTTGATTAACTGGCAAGAACTTTCAAACCAATATATAATAATCCAACATGATCAAAAAACTCACCTCATTACTATTCAAGAAGCAAAGGTCTTCGAAAAAAGAGTTTCACACTCAGAGTAAATATTTTTGTGTGCTTCCGTGGATTCATATACACGGTTTGCCTGACGGTCGAGTACTTCCCTGTTGTGTAAGTGAATTCGACGATTCATATGGTGACTTAAATCAAAACTCACTCAAAGAAGTTTGGAATAACAAAAAATATAATTCCATGAGATTAAACATGCTGCAAGATAAGCCAGTGTCTTCTTGCTATAAATGCTACGAACTTGAAGAAAGTCATATTCATAGTATGCGACAGAGAATGAATGAGGAGTTTAAACAGACTCTTCCTGAAATCATTCCTAACACTGAAGCCGATGGCTCATTAAAAAAACAAGTCATGAAATATTTGGACTTTCGTTTTTCTAATATATGTAATTTTAAATGCCGTGGATGCTCTCCAGCTTTAAGCACAACATGGTACGATGATCATCAAAAACTCTGGGACTTTAAATCACCTCATGACAAGCTCATAAATATAACTTCACACAAACCAGAGGTTTGGAGCGAAATAAAAGATCAACTCCCCCATCTAGAAAAAGCTTATTTTGCTGGCGGAGAGCCACTTTTAATGGAGGAGCATTATCAATGCTTAGAATACCTCATTGAAAATAACCATGTTGACGTCGCACTATCTTATAATACAAATTTAAGTGTTCTTCGTTTTAAAAAATATGATCTCATCGCTATGTGGAAAAAGTTTAAGCGCGTTGATATTATGTTGAGCCTTGATGATATTGAAAGCAGAGGGGAGTATTTCCGTTCTGGACTCAAATGGGAAACATTACTAAAAAACATGAAAGCTATCAAAGAAGAGCTTCCCCATGTTTACACTCATATCAATTGCACTGTCAGTTTATTCAACATACATAGACTTCCACAGATCCATCAAACAGTTTTAAAACTAGGTTTTATTAATGAAAATGGTTTTATACTCAATACTCTTCAAGACCCTGTTGAGTATAGAACACAAGTTTTAAGTCAAAAGCACAAGGCGCTTGTTGCACTTGAGCTCACTCAATACTGCCAAAGTTTAAAAAATAAATTTCCCGATCAGGACTGGAGTAACTTCACTCATAGCGTAAATGCTCAAATTGAATTTATGCTGGCGGAAGATTTAAGTCATAAAGCCCATGATTTTAAGAAGGTGACCTTAAAACTTGATCAAATTAGAGAAGAATCATTCTCCGAAACATATCCTGAACTAAGATATTTAGTGGGTGAAGCCTAGTTTTTTTCCTTTCTTATAAATGCAAATGCTTTATAATCAATAGGCATATGAGTAAACCAAAAGATTTTAAAAATAACGCGTATTGCCCACTGGCTTGGATTCATAGTTTTGTGAATCAAGATGGAAGTTATCAAGTTTGCTGTACCAGTGAAGAGTTTGAAAATCATATCGTTGATGACGAAGGTAATAAAATATTTGTGACGAGTGGAAAGTCTGTCCAAGAAGTTATGAACACTCAATTCATGAAAAAAACTCGAAAAGATATGCTTGACGGTAAATGGCCTAGTTTTTGTTCACGTTGTGAGTATGCTGAAAAATCTGGTGGCGTGAGTCGGCGAGAAGTAGAAATTAAAAATTACCAAGAACACAACTCAGAGCTGATTCAAAAAACTGATGAAGATGGAACAAGTCATTCCAAAGTTCTCTCTGCTGATTACCGACTGGGAAATTTATGTAATTTACAATGTCGTATGTGTAACCCTCGTTCCACAGCGATGTGGATTAAAGAGTGGAATCAAATAAAGCCGGAACGTGAACATTTCTCAGAAGAAAGAATGGAATCTTATAAAAATTATACCTGGATTGATTCTGAGCACTTAGTGAGAGACTTCAACGAAAAAGCTCCAAATCTATCTCATATTCATTTTGCAGGGGGAGAGCCTTTAATCGTTCCTCAGATGAGAAAAGTCTTAGAGAAATGTATTGAATCTGGGAATGCAAAAAATATTACCATCACCTATAACACAAACTTAATGAAGCTCCCTGAAAACGTTATTAATTTATGGCCACATTTTAAAAATATAAAAATACTCGCTAGTATTGATGCTGTTGGAAGCTTAAATGACTATATACGCTACCCCTCTAAGTGGCATATCATTGATAAAAATCTTAAGTTTATAGACCAACATCATGAGGAATATAATATTTCTGAATGCATGATTAGTTCTACAGTGCAAATACTCAATGTGCTTAAACTTGATGAGCTTTATGAGTATTTAGAACAGTTTAATTTCATTGTAGCTGCTCCTAATCTCGTGAACCTGATCATGCCCTATTATTTTCAAACGACGAATTTACCTAAGCCGTTAAAAATTATGGCCAAGTTAAAATTACTTGAGATGGCCAAAAAGTATGAAAACAAGGTCGAACCTTACCATAAGTATCTCTTGGACAATATCACACAAATTATTAATTTTATGGAAGGTACCGATGGTTTTGCTGAGGGGAATTTTAATACTTTTCTCGAGTTTCAAACAAAGTTTGATCAATCTCGGGGCATAAGTTTGTTTGACCTATACCCCAGTTTTAAATCATTTATCCCAGTAGAAAAACAAATATAAGCGGTAATCCAAAAAAGACGACAGCGATATACCCAAGTCCGACATAACGGTTAGAGTCTATAAGACTTGCAAGTTTTTCTGAGCATTTGATTGGTAACGCTCTTAAACTTTTCACAGGGAAAAAGAGCATAAATCCCATAAGATTAAAAAATAAGTGAACTAAGGCTATTGAGAGGCCTGCTACATTTCCTGTTAAAGCCGCTAGTAATGCTGTTGCCGTAGTTCCAATATTCGCACCGATAGTAATGGGATATATGGCCTGAAGACTTAAAAGCCCAGAACCGGCCATGGGTATAAGCAGAGAAGTTGTGATAGAGCTCGACTGTACCGATATGGTCATAACAATACCAAAGATTATAGCAGCATAGGCATTTTTAGATAAAGCCTTGTTGATAAGCTCGCCTTTATTAGACTCGACTAAAACCTTCATTGTCCTCACAATCATTCCCAAAGCAGAAATAATTATGAATCCTGCCAAAATCATTAAAACAATACCAGCGATTTCTGAGCCAAAAGTATCCACAGCAAAACCTTTAATAGTGTTAACCGGTGGTTTTATTGCCGCTTTAATTGGGGATTTGTAAGTTAATCCACTCATCGACCCATACAGCATACTACTTGTGGCCACAGCTATTTTCTCTATAAACCCTGTCATTAACTCTAATGGCAATAAGACGGCTACAGATAATATATTAAAAAAATCATGAACGGTTGCCGCGGCAAAAGCTTTTTTGAAATTATTGGTGTTTTTAATATACCCCATTGAAACGAGAGTATTTGTCACAGATGTTCCGAGGTTGGCCCCCATAATCATTGGCACCGCACCAGAGACTGGCAATGTACCAGCTGAAACCAGCCCCACTATAATGGCTGTTGTTACAGAAGAGCTTTGAAAAAGCACAGTGGCTAACATCCCGGCCATAAGAGAGCTGAATGGATTCGCAGTCAAATTAAAAAGAGTTTCTGCAAAACCTCCCCCCATCAACTTGAGTCCACTTGAAAGACAGTTTACACCAACGAGAAAAAGATAAAGTAATACGAGTACAGTGAGGGCCCTCTTGGCGATGTCTATTTGAGGATGAAAGAATAATCTTTGATAGGTGGCTTTAATTGTGTTCACAGGAAATTCTCCCCTTTTAATTTATTGGTTTGTTAGGGAATATCTACGAAAACAATATTATAAAAGTATGAGAATACCTGCAGAAAGTGTTAGGAATATGTTAAGATGGCTAAACATCCGATTTCGCATAAAAAACTGCTGGTTAAATACCTCTAAATTGGCTATATAATGCTTCATGACACATAAAGTTTTAATCGTTGAAGATGAGCCAGATATTAGGGAATTAATTCATTTCCACCTGTTTAAAAACAGATACGAAGTTTTTGAAGCCTCCGATGGTGAAGAAGCCCTTCAGTTAAACTTAGACCACAAACCTGATCTTATTATTTTAGATATAATGATTCCAAAAAAAGATGGCCTAGAAGTCTGTAAATTGATTCGACAAGATCAGAATTTCAAAGAGACAAGAATTATTTTTCTTTCCGCTAAAGGAGAGGAAGAGGATATTCTCAAGGGACTCGAATTGGGTGCAGATGACTATATCACTAAACCTTTTAGCCCTAAAATATTAATCGCTAAGATCAAAACAGTCCTTGCTAGAGGAACTAAAAAATCTTCTGACTCAATAGAAGAACAAGGAATTAAAATTGATCTTAATAAGCGTAAGGTCTATTTAGAAGATAACGAAATAAACTTAACTGTCACTGAGTTTGAACTATTGAAACATTTAATATCTGCACCAGGGCAAGTTTTTACCCGAAGCCAGATTGTTAATGCCATCAAGGGGCAGAACCATGCTGTGACAGACAGGTCAGTAGATACTCAGCTTGTGTCTCTCAGAAAAAAGCTACAATCAAAAGGTAATCTCATAGAGACTGTTTGGGGTATAGGCTATCGATTTAAAGATGATGAAAAATAGCACCTTGTTCTCTAGGTTATTCCCTACT
>CEQY01023095.1_pt1 | contig 13303 bp, 12 predicted proteins | sample 361391 | NCBI WGS metagenome assembly CEQY01 (sample SAMEA2621075, study PRJEB7988) | marine metagenome | isolation source: saline water (ENVO:00002010), including | reverse complement strand
GCATCTAATTTTTGGCCAATTAGTTTAGGAATAAAATATACAGCCGTGGCTCCGTAATCAATATTCCCAATTTCAAATAGTCCAGCTTCCATTAATTTACCATCATCTCTAAGTTTATTTAAATATCCAGTTTCTTCATAATTATATAGCGTTTCTAGAGCCATTTCAAAAGTTAAATTGTCTTTTTCTCCTTGTCTAGGTGATCGAAAAACAATTGCTCCAAGTTTAATAGGAGTTAATTTTTTCTCAACGAGTTCTCTCTTATTAAAAGGTTCTTCTTTAAATTCAGGAAAATCAGGAATTTTACCTGATCGTAATTTCCCAAAGGTTTGTTCAATTAGTGGGATAACCATTTCAGAATTAAAATCACCTGAAAGCGATAGGACCATGTTATTTGCAACATAGTAGGTGTTAAAAAAATCATACATTTTTTGCAAGGAAGGATTTTTTAAATGCTCAACTTTTCCAAGAACAGTTTGTTGACCATAAGGATGTTTTTTATAAACATGTTTTGCAACTTCTTCAAAAACATTTTCAAAAGGATCATCCATTGATATATTCTTTTCCTCATAAACTGTTTCAAGTTCAGATTGAAATAATCTAAATACTGGATTTTGGAAACGATGACTATAGATTTCTAGCCATCTATTAATTTGATTAGGAGGGAAGCTATTATAATATGCCGTATAATCCTCATTAGTAAATGCATTGATATCAAGCCCTCCCATTTGCTTGAGGAGCTTATCAAGCTCATTGGGAATAGCATATTGAGAAGCTTTAATAGATATCCTATTGATTTCTTTTTGTATTGCGGAACGCTTTTCTTCTAAGCTAGTTTTAGATAATTTCTCATAAAGCTTACTAATGCTATCAAGATAAACTCTTTCACTTTCATAATCAGTAGTTCCTAATTCTTGAGTTCCTTTAAACAAAACATGTTCAAGATAGTGCGCAATACCAGTTGCATCTTTTGGATCATTTTTACCACCAGCTTTTACCGCTACTACACCATATATATTTGAGCTTTCACTATTTTCACTAAGCATTACTGTCAGACCATTTTTTAATACGTATTCCTTAACTTCAATTGATTGAGTTGCTTTTTGACTAAAAACAATACTTGAAAAAAGAAATAATAAAAAGTATAATGGTTTACTCATAATTAAATTTGTCTTAATATAGAAAGAAACCCGAATTTAGCAGGTTTTTTTTTAATACTATGGCGTATATTTAGAAAATTTTATTTATGGCCATATTAGCAGTATTTGCTGGTCTAGTTATTTTAGTTAAAGGAGGCGATTGGTTACTTCAATCAGCTGTTTCATTATCCTTAAAACTTCAAATACCTAAAATAGTTGTTGGAATGACAGTTGTTTCATTTGCAACTTCTATGCCTGAGTTAATTGTTAGTGTACAATCAGCTTTAAGCGGCCATCCGGATCTAGCTTTTGGTAATGTCTTGGGATCTAATATTGCAAATATTGCGTTTGTTCTTGCCGTAGTAATAATCATTGCCCCAATAAATGTGTCAAATAGTTTTTATAAAACGGATTTTCCTATGATGATATTTGCTACTGCTCTTTTTTATGTTTTTGTAGCTTTTGACTCTAAGTTAGAGAGTTATGAGGGAGCAATCCTTTTTTCTATTTTGATATTATTTCTTTTTTATCTAATTAAAATCAGAAAAAAAGAGGAATCTGAAGATGAACTTGAAGAAGATAGTATGTCTTCTTTATCAAGTTTTTACTATTTAGTAATTGGTGGATTTGGATTATGGCTTGGATCAGAAACACTTGTTAAAGGAGCCGTTGCTCTAGCCTATGATTTTGGGGTGAGTGAGAGAATCATAAGTATTTCAATTATTTCTGTCGGAACTAGTATACCTGAGTTATCTGCTTCTATTATAGGAATAATTAGAAAACAAAAAGCTATTTCTTTAGGTAATTTAATAGGATCCAATATTTTTAATATCCTTGCAGTTATGGGTATTACGTCAATGATTACTCCAATAGTTGTTAAAGATCAGGGGTTATTAGAAAATGATATTTGGTGGATGATTGGAATTTCATGCATAATACTTCCTCTTGTTTTCTTTCCCCGAGGCAATCGCCTCAGTTGGATTGATGGAATTATACTTCTTACTTTATACTTGGTTTTTATAATCCCACTTATTATATAAAAAAACCCACTCTAAAAAAGCGGGTTTTAATCTTAATTATAAAAAAGGGTTTTAAAGTTTAGACCTTAGCTGATTTGACAGTTTTTATTATTCTACCAGCTATTTTATATGGATCCCCATTTGATGCAGGACGACGATCTTCAAGCCATCCCTTCCATCCGTTTTCAACGGTCATTATGGGTATTCTTATTGATGCTCCCCTATCAGAAACACCGTAACTAAACTCATTAATTGACTGAGTTTCATGATCACCTGTTAGTCTTTGATCATTATATGCTCCATATACAGCTATGTGTTCTTTAACAACTGGTCTAAATGCTTCACATATTTTATTATAGGTTTTTTCAGATCCGCATGTTCTTAGAGTTGTGTTTGAAAAATTCGCGTGCATTCCAGAACCATTCCAATCTGTTGGGCCAAGAGGTTTCGGATGATATTCAATGGCTAAACCATATTGTTCAGCAGTTCTTTCAAGTAAATATCTTGCGACCCACATTTCATCACCTGCCTGTTTTGCTCCTTTGGCAAAAGTTTGAAACTCCCATTGACCAGCTGCAACTTCAGCATTGGTTCCTTCAACATTAATTCCTGCTTCAAGACAAATGTCAAGATGTTCATCCATGATTTCTCTGCCAAAAGTATTTTTGCCGCCTACAGAACAGTAAAATTTACCTTGAGGTGTCTGATCTTTTGGAAAACCTATAGGTAAATTAGTTTCTGGGTCCCAAATGAAATATTCTTGTTCAAATCCAAACCAAAAATCATTGTCATCATCATCAATAGTTGCTCTACCATTTGAAATGTGTGGAGAACCATCGGCGTTTAAAACTTCATTCATTACTAAAAAAGCATCTTTTCTTACTGGATCAGGATATATTGCTACGGGTTTTAAAAGGCAATCTGATGAACCACCTTCAGCTTGAAGAGTTGAACTTCCGTCAAATGCCCACATTGGACAGTCTTTTAGTTTACCTCCAAAGTCGTTAATAATTTTTGTTTTACTTCTTAAATTGGCTGTAGGAAGATAACCGTCCAACCAGATATATTCTAATTTAGATTTACTCATGTGATTAAAATTTAAAATTTATAATTAAGAGATTTAAAAGTAACAATACTGCAGAACTTTTTGTATTAAATTTAAAAGGGTTTTTAATTTTTATCAAAACACTATTTTTTTCGAGTTTAATTTATTTAATTGATAAAAATAAGGGGCTAAAAATCATAAATTTTCATTGCTGTGATTCTAAATAAATGATCAGATATTTTTTTTAAAAAAAACACCCTGTTGTTTATAAAAAAATACAGTAGAATTTAGAAGATTAGATCATTGATATATATTACTTTTGTAATGATAGTATTTTTATGGAAAGCAATCGTTATCAAAAGAGAGGCGTTTCTTCAAAAAAAGAAGATGTCCACGATGCAATTAAAAATATAGACAAGGGTTTATTTCCAAAATCCTTTTGTAAAATTATCCCTGACTACATTACGAAAAGCGAAGACCACGTAGTTGTCATGCATGCGGATGGAGCAGGCACCAAATCATCACTTGCATATATTTATTGGAAGGAAACTGGCGATAACTCTGTTTGGAAAGGTGTTGTGCAAGACTCAATAATTATGAATGTTGATGATCTTTTATGTGTTGGTGTAACTAATGAGATAATGCTTTCATCAATTATAGGAAGAAATAAAAACAGAATTCCTGCTGAGGTTGTTTCATCAATAATAAATGGAACCCAAGAAATTATTGATGAACTTGGTTCCTTGGATATAAAGATATACAATACCGGAGGAGAGACTGCTGACGTAGGAGATTTAGTTCAAACAGTTATTATAGATTCATGTGTTTTTTCAAGAATGCCAAGAAAAGATGTTATTGATAATGCAAACATAAGTGATGGAGATTTAATTATTGGTCTTGCATCTTTTGGTCAGTCAACTTACGAGAAGCAGTATAATTCAGGCATAGGGAGTAATGGATTAACTTCTGCTAGACATGATGTTTTTAGCAAATACCTTATGAACAAATATCCTGAAAGTTTTGACTCTAGCATTCCTGATGAGCTAGTTTACTCAGGATCAAAATCTTTGACAGATTCTTTGGATTCTGTACCTATAGATATTGGTAAAATGATTCTTTCTCCAACTAGAACATATGCTCCTGTAATAAAGAAAATTTTTGATCAAATTAACAGGGTTGATATTCATGGCATGGTTCATTGTAGTGGAGGGGGCCAAACAAAAGCTCTAAATTTTGTTGAAGACCTTCATATTATAAAGGATAATTTATTTAAAACTCCACCTGTTTTTGAACTAATTCAAAGAGAATCAGGTACTTCATCTAAAGAGATGTATCAAGTTTTTAATATGGGGCACAGAATGGAATTATATGTTAATCCAGAAATAGCAGATAAGATTATTGAAATTTCAAAATCATTTCAAATAGATGCCAAAGTAATTGGAAAAGTTGAGACTTGTAAAACTCGGAAATTATCAATTTTTTCCGAAATGGGAAATTTTGAATATTAAGGTTCATATAACCGACAACTTAAAGTTATATTTTTGTTATACTCATAGTTAAAATGGAAGAAAAGTTTAAACAGATAAGACATCGCTTTAAAGAAATTTCTGATTTGATGGTTAAACCTGATATTATTTCAGACCAAAAGAAATATATTGATTTAAATAAAGAGTATAAAGAACTCTCTAAAAAAATAGAAAAGTTTGACCAGTTTGATCTTTTAAATATGAATGTAAAAGAGGCAGAAGATTTAATTAAACAAGAAGAAGATGAAGAGATGTTAGAAATGGCTAAACTTCAATTAGAGGAATCAAAAACTAAACTGGAGTCTTTAGAACAAGAAATTAAATTGTTACTAATTCCCAGAGATCCTGAGGATTCTAAAAATGTAGTTTTTGAAATTAGAGCTGGGACTGGGGGAGATGAGGCTAGTATTTTTGCTGGAGATCTATATAGGATGTATACAAAGTTTTGTCAAGATCTCGGATGGGAAGTGAATCTAGTTGATTTTAATGAAGGAACGGCAGGTGGTTTTAAGGAGATAATTTTTGAGGTTATTGGTGAAGATGTTTATAGTGTTCTAAAATATGAATCTGGAGTCCATAGAGTACAAAGAGTTCCTCAAACAGAAACTCAGGGAAGAGTTCATACCTCAGCGGCAACTGTTATGGTTCTTCCTGATGCTGAAGAATTTGACATTAAAATTGACATGAATGATGTTAGGGTTGACTTCTATTGTTCCTCAGGTCCTGGAGGACAATCAGTAAATACTACCTATTCTGCTGTAAGGCTTACACATGAACCCTCCGGAATAGTTGCTCAATGCCAGGATCAAAAATCACAGCATAAAAACAAAGAGAAGGCTCTAAAAGTTCTTCGTTCACGTCTTTATGAGTTGGAATTAAATAAAAAGTTGGCATCTGATGCTGAAAAGAGAAATTCACTGGTTTCCTCGGGAGATAGATCTGCTAAAATAAGAACATATAATTATCCTCAAGGAAGAGTTACTGATCACAGAATTGGCCTGACATTATATGATTTGCAGAACATAATTAATGGTGATATTCAACAATTAATAGATGAGCTTAAGCTTTATCAAAATAATCAAATTTTAAAAGAGTCAGGAGAAATATCATGAATAATCAAGATTTATACGAAAAAATTAAAAAGAAAAAATCTTTTTTATGTGTTGGCTTAGATATTGACCTAGATAAAATCCCAGATTTTCTAAGAAATAATAATGACCCTATTTTCTCTTTTGGTAAATCAATTATTGATGCTACTGCAAAATATTGTATAGCATACAAGCCTAATATTGCTTTTTATGAAACTTACGGTATTGATGGATGGAGAGCCCTTGAAAAAACTATAGATTACATAAAATCTAAACATCCTGATATTTTCACTATTGCGGACGCGAAAAGATGTGATATTGAAAATACATCAGAACGTTATGCAAAGGCATATTTCGACCGTTTAAATTTTGATGCTATAACTGTATCTCCTTACATGGGGAAAGATTCTGTAGAACCTTTCTTAAATTATAAGGATAAGCATACAATCTTGCTTGCTTTAACATCTAATCCTGGAGCAAAAGATTTTCAGTTTAACCAATATAATGGTAAAAAATTATATCAACAGGTAATCGAATCTTCAATGAAATGGAAAAACTCTGAGCAATTAATTTATGTTGTTGGGGCTAACCACACTAGTTTAATTTCCAACATAAGGAGAATAGTTCCAGATAATTTTCTCTTAATACCTGGCGTTGGTGCTCAAGGAGGAAATTTAAAAGAAATTTCACTTAGCGGTATGAATAATAAATGCGGAATAATAGTAAATGCATCAAGAAGTATTATATATTCTTCAAGTGGTAAAGATTATGAAAATACTGCATCCATTTCAGCTAAAAGGATTAAAGAAGAAATGGAAAATTTATTAATAAAGAAAAAAATTATTTAATAGGGATTTGATTTTTTAGTTACCTGGTTGCTTTAAAATAAAGTTTTTCTCTTTTTTGGATAAATCAACCATCTCTTTTACTTCTGTAAGTAATTTTTTTGCATCATATACTACACCATTTACAATAGTATATTTTACTCCACCTACTCTTATAACTTCATTTTGATCATTGAGTTTTATTGCACCTGTTCCATACAAAACCTTTAAATTTTCTAGTGGGTTTTCTTCAATAATAATTAGATCTGCTTTTTTACCAATTTGGATAGATCCAATCTCTCGATCAACACCAAGAGCTTCTGCTCCATTTAAAGTAGCCGCTCTAATAACCTCTAACGGATGAAATCCAGCTTCTCTTAAAAGTTCTAGTTCTCTTATATAACCAAAACCATATAACTGAAAAATAAAACCAGAATCTGAACCTGCTGTTACTCGACCTCCTCTATTTTTATATTCGTTAATAAACGTCATCCATAATTTAAAGTTTTCTTTCCACGCAACTTCTTGTTCAGTTCCCCAATAATGCCAATAGGATCCATGAGAAATTTTACTGGGTTGATAAAATTTCCATAAAGATGGTAGTGTATAATCCTCATGCCATTCAGCTCGTCTTGCTCTTTGAAGATCTCTACTAGCTTCATAAATATTGAAAGTTGGATCAAGAGTAAAATCAAGATTTAATAATTCATTCATTACGTTATTCCAATGGTCTGAATATGGTTCAGCAGCTTGTTTCCATAATTTACCAGCCTCTTCAAAACGATGTTGTTCATTTTGATAATTATAATCTAAAGGATAATGTTGGACAGTTTTGTCTGCAAATAGAGCTTCAGGGAGACCATACCAATGCTCCATCGATGTTAGGCCAGCTCTTGCTGAATGTAAAACATTCCATCTTGCAACGCTCATTTGGGCATGATGACAGGCAGATTTGAGTCCTAATTTCTTATTTTCTTCAATAGCCGCCTTCATAATATGTGGTTCAGCACCAAAAAATTTAATTCCATCAGCTCCTCTTTTTGCATTTTCTCTAACCCATGATCTCGCTTCTTCTTCTGTTTTAATAGGATTTTTTGAACCTTGACCAAATCCAGTATACGCAAAAATTCTAGGCCCAGTTATCTCGTTTTTTTTAATACGATCCTTCAGTTTTAAGGTATAATTTAAGCCTCGACCACTGGGCTCTCTGACAGTTGTTATTCCATGAGCCAACCAAAGTTTAAAAACGTAATCCCAATCAGCACCTTGAGAGGAACCTCCAATATGACCGTGCATATCAATAAATCCAGGTAAAACATACATGTTCGTAGCATCAATAATTTTTCCTTTTGGTTTTAAGCTAGGTCTTTTTGTTGAGTCAATTTTAACACCAGGGTAACCCACAAATCTTATTTTTTTTATAATATTATTTTCTACAACTATATCTACAGGACCTCTTGGGGGTGAGCCATCCCCATTAATTAAAGTTGCGCCTCTAATTATAAGTTGTTCATATGGGCCTTGTTTTGTTTCAGAGTTTAATTGAGGATATGACTTTACGCTAAGTGATAATATAATTAAATAGAGAAAAAAACTTTTATCTGTCATTTTAGTTTAATGTAAAATACCTTCAGAAAATCTGAAGGTATTAAAAAAAATGGATTCTAAAAATAAAACAAAGTAATTAAAATCTTAACCTATGAAAAAAATGCTACATTTTTAGAATCCAAATTTTTAGTAAAAGAGGAGTTAATTTAAATGTAAGCAACATGAGTATTGGACTGGTTTATGGCTATAAATCAAAGCCCACTATACATTAAAATAACACCTCTTTTTCTAGTAAACAAACCAAACAAAAAATATTATAATTGATTTAATCTAAAATCAGCATAAGCTTCCATACTGTGTTCAGAAAGATCAAGGCCTTTTTTCTCTTCTTCTTCGCTTACTCTAAGCCCAGTAATTGCTTTGACAATAAAGAGTAAAATAAATGAAGAAATAACACAAAAGGCACCAATTATTCCAACACCAGCTAATTGGTCAACAAACTGATCAAAACTTGCTAGGTCTCCAAAGCATCCGACTGCTAGAGTTCCCCATATCCCGCAAATTAAATGAACAGCGATTGCTCCTACTGGATCATCAAGTTTTAGTTTCTCTATAAATGAAATACCCAAGACAACTAATATTCCAGCAAAAAGTCCAATTAAAATCGAATCTGTTGGAGACATTAGATCCGCACCAGCAGTAATTCCAACAAGACCTCCTAAAACACCATTCATGAACATTGTTATGTCGTAGTTCTTATATAGTAAACTTGCAAAAAAAGCAGCTGAAACACCACCAGCAGCAGCAGCTAAACAAGTAGTTACTAATGTAAGGGATGTTAGCGTTGGGTCAGCAGATAAGACTGAACCACCATTAAAACCAAACCATCCTAGCCAAAGTATTAATACTCCAGCAGCCCCTAATGGTAAATTATGTCCTGGCAATGCTCTTGCTTTTCCTTTATCATCAAATTTCCCAATTCTTGCACCCAACATATATACACCAATTAATGCAGCCCATCCACCAACCGAATGAACCAAAGTAGAACCTGCAAAATCATAAAATCCTAGTCCGTCAAGAAATCCACCACCCCATTTCCATGAGCCAACAATAGGATAAACAAGGCCAACGTATAAAATTGCAAAAAGCATAAAACTGCTTAGTTTAATTCTTTCTGCAACTGCACCCGATACTATTGTTGCAGCTGTCGCAGCAAACATTCCTTGAAATAGAAAATCTGTCCACCAAGTATATCCACCATCTGCATAACCAAAGTCCATACCACCTTCTGGAGCTGTAATACCAAATCCAGCAAATTTTAAAATCCCCATATCTCCATCTTCAAAGCCTGGATACATAAGATTAAATCCTCCTATACAATAAATGAGTAATCCTGTAGTAATAACAAAAAAGTTTTTAAATAAAATGTTGATGGTATTTTTTTGACGAGTTAAACCACTTTCTAAAAAAGCAAAACCCATGTGCATAAAAAAGACTAGAAAAGTACAGACCATCATCCATACATTATTAATAGTAAGTATTGTAGTTTCCATAATAAAATTTAATTAAGTGATTTATTTCCTTTTTCTCCAGTTCTAATTCTGTAAGCTTCATCTACAGGAAGTACAAAAATTTTCCCATCTCCTATACGATCTGTTGCACCAGAATCAATTATAGCCTTTATAGTTTTATCTACAAATGAATCTGATACAACAATAGATAAGTATCTTCTTTGAATTTCAGATGTGCTATACGTTATTCCTCGGTATACATGACCTTCTTTTTCATTTCCTATTCCCGTAACATCCCAATAGCTGAAAAAATTAACTTCTACAGCATGAAGAGCATCTCTGATGTCTTCAAACTTTGATTTTCTAATGATTGCTTCAATTTTTTTCATGATTGTTTTAAATTATAGTGAAAATCCAAAAACAAGGTACATTTGATCTGCAGATGGGTTATAGATTAAATTGCCAGACATTGGCAAAGAAAAATCTTCAGTTATTTTAATTTCTTTTCCATAACTGACAGCAACTTCAATTAACTCAAAATCACCAGAATCAGTATAAAAACCATCTCCCAGACCTAAGGTAAATCCAACTTCTTCACTCAACGGTACACTTCCAGCTATATATGTGTCGCCATCTTCAAAGAAGTATCCTCCAGTTAGGCTTACTGGTCCTAATTCTAAACCTAACATACCTTCCCATATACCACTATCGAAATATTTTGTAGTTCCTCCAGTTGTTATATCAGGGAAAATATAATTTGTAATAGTGACTGCAACTGGGCCATATGAAAGTGATGCATATAGATCAAGTTCATCTGCAAGAGAATCATTAGCATATGCTCCCCAGAATCCAACTTCAAATCCAAAGTCATCTTCTTCCCCTCCTGTTGCATAAGACATATATGGCTGAATTGATGGGCCATTTGAATAAGCACCACCTCTCCAAACATATCTGCTCATAAAATCAGCACCAATATCAACTTGAGCCATCGATTGATTAGCTGAAAATATTGATATTAATGCTATTAAAAATATTTTTAAAGTTTTACTGATTTTTTTCATAACGATATTTTTTAGTTAACAATGCGCCAAATTTAACTATCGAAAAAAGGAAGAAAAGAATATAAGAATGATAGATTATTGATTTTTACACAATCTATTTTTTGAGTATTGAAAAAATGAAAGATTCTTTTTTTTTAATACTATAAATTATCAAATTCTTAAATAAATGAAGAATTCAAAATTTATGATGCTAAAAAATATTATATCCTTAAATAAATTATCTTTTCAAAAAGAAAACCTAAATACACCATAATTATCCCAAAAAAAACACTTGTAAAAATGTAGATTAAGGGAATGAAATAATTTTCTGATTTAAAAAGCGAGTAATTTTCAAATGCAAATGCAGAAAATGTAGTAAATCCGCCACAAATTCCAATTCCCAAAAAGATTATTAAATCAGACCTTGATTCAATTGAAAAACGAAGAGCGTATCCCATTATAAAGCCAATTAAAAAGCATCCTAATAAATTTACAGTAAGGGTTCCCCAGGGGAAAGTGGAATTTTCATTTGGCATTATTTTAATAAGTAGATATCTAGCTATGCTACCAAAACCACCACCTAAAAAAACTAATATTAATTGTTTCAAAACCAAATACTTATAGATTAATTATTTTGAGTTAATATTTTAATTAAAAAAAGAAGTAAAATCAGGGAAATAAAAACAATTAATATTTTGTAACTCCCCCTGTAATAAGTCTTATTGGCTATATAATCTTTTTTGTATGATAATATTAAGATTAAAACAAAACTTATAAAAAATATTATTGCAAAGGCTAATTGTCCTTTACTGAACATGGAGTTTTTTTGACTAAATTAGAAAATTATTATAAACTTTATAAAAGACCTATTTATGATTAAAGAAGAATTGAAGCATGTCGAGGATTTTCACAATGCTTTTGGTTTAGGGGTTGCAAAAAAACCGACAATTGATTTATCTCAAGAAACTATTAAGCTAAGGTTTAATCTGATGAAAGAAGAAAATGAAGAATATTATGAAGCAGCAAAAAGGAATGATATGATTGAAGTAGCTGATGCACTTGGCGATATGCTATATATTTTATGTGGGACTATACTTTCACATGGAATGCAAAATAAAATTCATGAGATTTTTGAAGAAATACAGAGAAGTAATATGAGTAAATTAGATGAGGATGGTAAACCAATATATAGAAGTGATGGGAAAGTAATGAAAGGACCAAAATATTTTAAACCAAACATAACGGCCATATTAAAAAATAATTAATTAACAGGATATCTCCAACCAAAAGGGTCATCAACTAAATTGTATTGAATAGAGGTTATTTTTTCTTTTAGAAGATCAGCAAAAGATTCTTTTAGACGACTGATTTCGTATTTTTTGTTTTTGAATTTAAAACCACTTATTGGGCATATAACTACTGCAGTTCCAGCTCCAAAAATTTCTTTTAGTTCTCCTTTTTTATGTGATGATATAATTTCTGCAACTTTAATTGGCCGCACCTCTGTTTTAATATTTAGATTATCAGCTAATTCAATAATACTTTTTCTAGTTACTCCATCTAAAATACGATCATTTAAAGGGCTGGTAATAAGGCTATCATTAATTCTGAAAAAAATATTCATTGTTCCAGCTTCTTCGAGATATTCATGATTATTAGCATCTGTCCAAATTATTTGATTACAGCCTTCTTGTTCGGCTAGAGTCGTGGGGTAGAATTGAGCAGCATAATTACCTGCAGCTTTAGCATAACCTACGCCACCACTAGCAGCTCTACTGTATTTTTCAGAAATTAAAACATCCACTCTGCCCCCATAATAGGATTTGACTGGACAACAAATGATAAAAAATATATATTCTTTTGATGGCGCAGCCTGAAGATTCGGTGAACTGGCAAAAACGAATGGTCGAACGTATAGTGAGTTTCCCATGCCAGGTTTTATCCAACCTGAATCTAATGATAAGAGGTTTGTTAATCCACTAAAAAAGAGGTTTTTTGGTAATTCTGGCATATTTAATCTTATTAAAGATTTATTCATTCTTTTGAAGTTTTCTTCTGGACGGAATAGCCATACTTTTTCTTTAGAATCTTTGTAGGCTTTCATTCCTTCAAAAACTGCTTGACCATAGTGAAATGAACTTGTTGAGGGATCTAAACTAAATGAGCCGTATGGTAAAATTTGTGGATTCTTCCAAGAATCATCAGAATACTTACACATAAACATATGATCAGAAAAAATAGTTCCAAATGAAAGATTATTAAAATCAACATCTTTGAGTTTAGAATTTTCAGACCTAATTATTTTCATAGTTCAAATATAATTTGCCAAAGTTAATTTTTATTAACAATAAAATACATTTTTTTTTCTCAATGAAAACCAATTTTAACATATCTTGTAAATAGAACTAATTCATGAAAATTTTAATTACAGGGGCCACTGGTCTAATCGGTAATGCAGTTCTTAAAGCTGCTTTAAAAAAAAAATTCAAAGTCAATTACCTGACAAGAGATAAAGGTAAAATTAAAAACAGCATAGACTGTAATGGCTTTTACTGGGATGTTA
>CEQY01201818.1_pt1 | contig 13323 bp, 11 predicted proteins | sample 361391 | NCBI WGS metagenome assembly CEQY01 (sample SAMEA2621075, study PRJEB7988) | marine metagenome | isolation source: saline water (ENVO:00002010), including | reverse complement strand
CCCGCCGCTTTCATTTTATCCACTCTCTGATGGATGGTTCCCCCTGAGACAATTAATTTTCTGGCAATTTCAATAAAGGGCGCACGAGCATTTTGCATCAGTTCGTTCAATATTTGTCTATCCACACTATCAATCTCATATTTTTCGGTCATATTAGAGCTTCCATTTTATGAGTTTATACCAATTACCCTAATAAAAGTATCATTTTCGTAAAAATTAAACAATCTAAGTATTAGATGTTGAATATTCTGCCTTGTTTGTCGATAATCTCTTAGATGGAGGAACCAATATGTGTGGATTTGTATTTATTCATGATCAAAAAATAGCGACCCTAGACTTTAAAAAAGCTCTCAATAAAATTTTTCATCGAGGTCCTGATGATGTGAGGGTAGAAACTCTGGCCAAAGCCCATATAGGTTTTTCAAGATTGGCGATCATGGATCTTACACATTCTGGGGATCAACCTTTTATCGACCAAGGCGTTCATGTCATATGTAATGGAGAAATATATAACTACCAAGCTATAAAACGTGACTCATCTTATGCTTATAAGTCAGAGAGTGACTGCGAAGTTTTGGTGGATTTGTTTCTTTCTCAGGGGATGCCTAAACTATTAGCGGACATTGATGGTGAGTATGCCTTTGTTATTTATGATGAAGGATCAGATGAGGTTTTTGCAGCAAGAGATCCTATGGGAATTAGGCCTTTATTCTATGGTCATACCGAAAGTGGTAAAATTTGTTTTGCCAGTGAAGTAAAGGCCTTGCATGAAATTTGTGAAACTATCCTTCCCTTTCCCCCTGGACATTATTATGAAAGAGGAGAGATTAAAAAATTTATCGATCTGGGCGAAGTTACTGAGTATCAACTCGATGATTTAGATGAGGTATACAAAAATATCAATAAACTTCTCACTCAGGGAGTTGTTAAAAGATTAAATTCTGATGCACCTGTTGGATTTTTATTAAGTGGGGGGTTAGATTCCTCACTCGTTTGTGCCATTGCTCAAAAGCATTCTCAAAAACCTATTCGCACTTTTGCCATCGGGATGACGGGAGACGCGATCGATTTAAAATATGCCAAAGAAGTCGCAGACCATATTGGTTCTGACCACACTGAAGTTATCATCACCAAAGAAGATGTGCTCTCTAGTTTAAGGGATGTTATTTATCACCTCGAAACTTTTGATATCACCACAGTAAGAGCGAGTGTAGGAATGTATTTGGTGTGTAAATTTATTCGTGAAAAAACTGATATCAAAGTTCTTATGACGGGTGAGGTCAGTGATGAAATCTTTGGCTATAAATATACAGACTTTGCTCCAAGTGCAGCTGAATTCCAAAAAGAGGCGGCGAAGAGAGTTCGTGAATTGTATATCTATGATGTATTAAGAGCAGATAGATGTATTGCCGCTCACTCCCTTGAAGCGAGAGTCCCTTTTAGCGACACCGATTTTGTAAAGTACGTTATGAGTATTGATCCAGCTAAAAAAATGAATGTTTATGGCCAGGGAAAATATCTACTAAGAAAAGCTTTTGAAGGTGATTATCTACCTCAATCGATTCTTTATCGTGAAAAGGCGGCTTTCAGTGATGCTGTTGGCCACTCTCTGGTAGATTATTTAAAAGAATATGCTGAGAGTTTGTATACAGATAGTGAGTATGCAGCCACTATCCAACGCTATACACATGCCACACCTTTTACCAAAGAATCATTGTTATATAGACAGATATTTGAAGAATTTTACCCGAGAAGAGCTAAACTCATAAAAGATTTTTGGATGCCCAATAAAGAGTGGGAGAACTGCGATGTAAAAGACCCCTCTGCTCGAGTTCTTCCGAACTATGGAGCGAGTGGGGCTTAGTGAAGAAAATTAAGAAATATTAACCTATGAATAATTTAGGTCTCTGATAGACTTATAGCATGAGCAGAAAATACGCAATTTCAGAAAAAGATTATATTGAGAAAAAACTTGAAGTGGCCAAGAACCTTCTCCCTACTATGGTGGGGCAACAAACCGAAGCTTATGTGCAGGATCCCCGTAAAAGAGAATCCTTGATCTATAATTGCGTGGCCATCTCAGATCATTTGTTAAGAGAAATTGGTTTTTGTGTCAGTGGCAGTCAAGCCAGAGAGGCAACCGATATTCATAATAAAACAGCGATTAGAAAATTAAGTGAAATGTTAAACGAAGATAAAAAGAAATAAAAAAGCCTCCGGAGTGGAGGCTTTTTTTTGTTTTATATGGCCATGTAATGGTCTTTAAGCATTTTAGCGTCTTGCTCTAGGTTAGGAGAGTTAGAAATAACATATCCTTTACAACCTTTTGTTTTAAGAGCTCTTAGCATATCTTTCCAGTTAAAGTCTGATTTCTCTAAATTGAGATGCTTTAAATCACCTTTAGAGTTTGAGCTAATTCCAGAAACATGAATATGCATATTATCAAGAGCATCTTTTCCAAGCTCAGCTTCTAACTGATCTAGAACTTCTGTCATTTCTTCAAAAGAGTTACACTTGCCTGTTCTGGCATAAAGATGAGAGAAGTCCATACAAGGCTTAACACTCATAACATTTTTAGTAAGAGAAATAAGCTCTTCAAGTGATCCAAACTGAGATGTTTTCCCTGTAAGCTCAGGTCTTAACTCAATCTCAATATCAAGCCTAGAAAGTCTTTCTTCGATAACATTCATTGATTTTTCTACCAAATCAAATACATCGTAAGGAGAATCTTTCATGTAAAAAGCCGCGTGAAAAGTCATAGATTCAGCTCCACAAAGATCCGAGATTTTTGCTGTCTGAATAATTCTTTCTACAGAAGAATCAATTTTATCTTGCTCTCTAGCATTTAAATTGATGTAGTATGGACCGTGTGAAGTCAAAGGTATACCGAGTTCATAAGATGCCTTTCTAAGAGCAGATGAAATCTCTTCTTTCATTCTTACTCCGTGTGCGAACTCTAGTTGCATACAATCAAGTCCAAGCTCAGCAATTTTTTGCACACCTTCAACCGGATTGTTTTTCTTTACAGTACAATTTGGAACCCCAGCTGTACCGAATAGCAGTCTATCAAACGACATACATTCTCCTTCTAATTTTTAGACTCAAACCTTTTTCTTCCAGCTATCAAAACTTTTAAGACAGCTTGAACATCCACTCCCCAGTTTCAGTTCTTCTCGAAGTTGATTGAGGTCTAAATAACCATTATTCCCGTTAACAAATTCTCTAATATCAAATAAGCTCACACTGCAACATTCACAAATGAGTTCATCTTCAGCGTTACTTGTATTGCTGCGAGTAAGAATCTCTCTAGCTTCCAGCAATAGTTCTTCATCTTTGGAGTCCATAAATTCAACCCCTGTATCTTCATGAGCTTCTGCTTTATAGCCCTATTGAGTATTTTTGTCGAGAACTTAAGAAAAGCTAAGTAAAAATGACATTGGATGCGGAGCGTTAAATTCCCCATCTTGGATTGTACGCATTTTGGGTTTAAAATATTGAAATCATGATAACTTTATTGAACTTTTTCCTCTTTCTCATAAGCTTTTTGCCTATAGCCGCCATAAGTTTTCTTATCTTAGATATAAACTTTGCTCTGATCGCGCTGTGCTTTCTCTTTATAATATGGTCAGTGCTCTATCTCTATTTTGATAAGTTCCTTCTCATGATGCTTAAGGCGAGAGAAATTATTAATACAGATGAGCAAGAGCTCTTTCAGGTGATTAAAAACAATTCGTATCGTCATCACCAAGCACTGCCAAAAGTATATCTATATAATAGCTCTGTTGAAAATTTCTTTATTTTCGAATCCAAAAAGGGTTGGATTATCGTTTTAAGTAGAAAACTGCTTGAGCAGTTAGATAGAGAAAAGAAAGAAGATCTGGTTGAGCTTGCTTATCAATACAAAAAATCTAAAATCACCAAGCTGAAAACGAAATGCTTGGGACTATCGACAATCTATCAAATTATGATCCATGGTCTTTCAAAATATCTCAAAGAATTTGTCCAGGTTTTAGTGGTGCTTTTTATCATTTCACTGGTTGATGAGCTGTGGGCAAAAATACTGGTCGGCTTGCTTACGTGGGGCGGATTAACTCTTCTCCAAAAAGTATGGATGAAGATCTTTCTGATCAACAAGGAGGAAGATTTTAAAACAGCTCTTTATAAAGCGTTTTATGTCTTTTTGACTTTCTTAAGCAAACCATTTTTTTTACCCATAGACTATATTTTAGGCTGGTCTAAGAAAATCAAAACGTCCAATTCCCTCAAACCTTTTGCGCTCATGAATAATGAAGTGATGAATAGAAATGAGCGAATAATGACAAACGTGATTATAACCAATAGAAATTTTGAGCAATTGATTATAAGTTATATGGAGAGATTCCCTATTTTCTCAGAATGTGAGTTTGAAAGTGAATTTTAATTTTCTGAGAAATAAAATCAAAAACTTAGAATACAATAACTTGTATCCTCTTTTTTTCACTCTTATTTTTATCCTTATTCTTATTCAATACTCTTTCCATTCACTAGATGCGATTTTTTATGACTTATGGAACCGGGTGAATTTTATAAGTCAAAGCTCTGATGAGATTGTCATGGTCACAATGGATGAAGAAAGTGATCAATTTCTTGGGGAGATCTATCCATATACATATGCATCTCATAATCGCTTTTTAGAAAAACTTATAAATGATGACCCTATGGGGATTGGTTATATGGTTTCTTTTTTAGAGCCAGATAATAATATTGATCAGCAAAACCTTCTTACTTTTAAAAAGAAACTGAGCGAATTCAAACAGGCCAATCATATATTTAGAATTGGTACAGACAAAGATGCGTGGGGAGAACAAATTCCACCTAAGGAATTGATTGATTTAGGATACTCTCTTGCCTTGTTGAATAAAGATGGAAACATCTTTGCTAAAGATAATGTTACGAGACGGGCTATATTAAATATTTCTGGTGAGAATTCATTTCATCTCTATATGGCCAATAAATATCGGGAATTAAAAAATAAAGAAACTGTAGATGCCATGTCGTTTAAGGGAGCTTATTATGATAGAGAGTCAGATGCAACGTTTGCGCTGTTTAAATATCTAGAAGATCCTAATGTTATAGATAATCTACAAACTATCCCTTTTCACCGTGTTGTTGTTGGTAATTTCCCCCGAGGATTTTTTAAGAACAAACTTGTTCTCGTTGGATCAAGCTATTTTTCAAATTCTGCAGACTTTGTTTTAACCCCTTTTGGAAAAGAGAATAATAAAGCACAAAAAATCAATGTTCACGCTCAGATTATTGACTCTCTTATTCAAAATAAAACGGTCTATCCCGTTAGCGATTGGGTGACAGATATTATTGCCATTATTATTGCCATCTTCCTCTCTTATATCATTTCGAAAGTTCAACCTACCAAAGGTTTACTTATAACGATGTTTATCCTTTTTAGTATTTTCATCATTACTTTTTTATTTTTTATCCTCTTAGGGATTTGGTTTAAGATTTCTCATATCATACTGAGTGTCTTTGTTGTCTATTATATTTGGGTTCCCTTTAGGGCCATCGGTGAATATCAAACTCGCTACGCCATTCAAGAAGAAGCAAAAGTTTTAAAGAAAGTAGATAAACTCAAACAAAACTTTATTTCTCTTATGAGTCATGACTTAAAAACTCCAGTGGCGAAGATTGCGGGGATCGCCGATATTCTTAAAACCCAATACAATAACACGACTGAGCAAGATCAACTCTTGGTCAATATCGTAGCTTCAACAAATGAGTTGAATAACTTTATCACCTCTATTTTAGATCTCACCAAGGTTGAATCCCGTGAGCTCTCTATCAACCTTGAATCTAAAGATATTAATTCTCTTATTGAAACAACTGTCGAGCAACTAAAGTTTGAAGCAAATCGTCAAAAGATGAAAATTAATCTAGAGCTCGAGCCTCTCTATCCTATAAAAATTGATGTGATTCTAATTAATAGAGTCTTAGGAAATATTATAGGCAATGCAATAAAGTATGCTGGGGAAGGAACTGAAATAAATGTCAAAGCCTGGGACGATGAGCAATGGGTCTATGTTGAAATTTCTGATAATGGGAGAGGTATTTCACCTGATGATCTGGAAAATATCTTTGAGAAGTTTTATCGGGTAAAAAATGATGATAGCCATAAAATTAAAGGTTCAGGGCTAGGACTTTATTTGGTAAAATACTTTATCGAACTTCACCACGGCGACATTTCTGTACGTTCTGTGGAGGGCGAAGGGACTACGTTTTTAATTAAATTAAAAAATGAATAATTGAGGAGTTTGAATATGCATAAAGTATTAGTGGTAGATGATGATAAAGTTCTTCAGTCCAATGTTAGGCAAGCTCTAGAGTTTCATCACTTTAAAGTAGATGTTGCTGATAACGGTAAAGAGGCTGTTAATGCTGTTTATAGAGAAAAATATGATTTGGTAGTAATGGATGTGAACATGCCCGAGATGGATGGGCTAGAAGCACTGGTGGAAATCAAAAAGCATGACTCATCAATTATCGTTCTCATTCTAACAGCTTATTCAAACGTCTCAGATGCAGTCAAAGCCGTTAAAGAGGGAGCATTTAATTATCTAGAAAAACCTATCACGTCGGATAATTTAGTCGCTCTTATTAAGAGGGCCCTTAAAGCCAGATCGATGGTTGAAACAACGGCCTTCTCGGCTCCTACACTTTCATTAGGTGAAGATAATAAAGAAGATAAATTTGTTGGTGAGTCCAATTCTATGCAAAAAGTTTTCGATGTTATTTCGAAGCTCGCTAAAGTTAATACACCTGTACTCATTCGAGGAGAGTCGGGGACAGGGAAAGAGCTGGTGGCCAAAGCTATTCATTTTAATGGACCTCGTAAGGATAATAAATTTGTAGCTGTTAACTGTGGGGCCATTTCTGAAAACTTGATTGAGTCAGAATTGTTTGGTCACGAGAAGGGAGCTTTTACTGGGGCAGATGCGAGAAAAATTGGTAAGTTTCAATATGCTGATGGAGGAACTCTTTTTCTCGATGAAATCGGTGATATATCTCCTCAAATGCAAGTGAAGCTCTTGAGAATTCTCCAAGAGCGAAAGTTTACACCTGTGGGTTCTAATAGAGAGATTTCAGTGGATGTGCGAATTATTGCGGCTTCACATAAACCTTTCGAGAAAATGATCGAAGACGGAAGTTTTAGAGAAGACTTATTTTATCGCCTTAATGTTTTGCCAGTCTATCTTCCCCCTCTTAGAGAAAGAAAATCGGATGTACCACATTTGGTGAATTACTATGTAAATTACTTTAATAATGTTCACGGCTTGGAAGTCAAAGGGGCGTCAAATGATGCTCTCGAAGTTATGAAAAACTACGCTTGGCCTGGAAATATTCGAGAGTTAAGAAATACAATTGAGCATTGTTTTATCATGGAGTCCAGTGATCAAATTACGCTCTCTGCACTTCCTGGAAAAATAAAATCTGAACAAGATCAGATTGATACTAACCAAGATGTAAGTGTAAATGATGCTCCTATTGATTTTAAAGGAATTAAAGATTCAGTGCTAGATCGTGATCGTGATAATGCTATAGACGATCAGTATCAATTTAGCTTTGCCACTAAGGAAGACGGTGAAGTCAAAATGGATTTCCAGTCTGCTAAAGATAAGTTTGAACAAGAATTTATTGTTCAAGCGCTCAAGCTCAACAAAGGGAAAATTAATCAAACAGCTTTAAATGCTAATATCCCTAAGAAGACACTTTTAAGAAAAATAGAAAAGTACGAGCTTAATCCAAAAGATTTTTATTGATGGGGAAGTTGTTTTTATACTTTGCTATTATCATCGTGATCATTGGTCTTGATCAGTGGTCAAAGACCTATGTCGCGAGTCATTTTTATTTAGGTGAGTCAGTTGAAGTCATTGATGGTTTTTTCAATTTGAAATATGTTCATAATAAAGGTGCTGCGTTTGGTTTTGGAAATGACTACGGTCAATGGCCTAGAATCATTTTGTTTAAAATACTTCCTGTCATTGCTTGCTTTTGGTTGCTAAGTCTATTGTGGCATTCGTTACGAGGTCCGAAGCTCATGAGTTTTGCCTATGCCTTTGTCCTTGGAGGCGCTATCGGAAATATTATTGATAGGATTCGTCTCGATTATGTTGTAGATTTTTTTGATTTTTACATTAAGACCGGTCAAAATAAATTGGGAATGGCGCAATATAAACATTTTGCTACTTTTAATATATCAGATTCATTTATTACCATTGCAGCCTTTTTGATTATTATAGATTTTTTTAAAGAACGTAAAAGAAAGTTACGTGAAGAAAGTGAAGAGCTTTCCTCACAACAAATAGTCTCTAAGAACTAAATTATGAAAAATAAAAAGATATTTCCTTACCTTGCAATTGTCATTTCGGTTTTTGTGCTAGATCAAGTGTCTAAAATTCTTGTGGAGGAGAATTTTAGGTTGGGTGAAAGCATAACTATCATTAATGGCTTTCTTAATTTTACCTATGCACAAAATCAAGGGGTGGCTTTTAGTTTTGGAGATAGTTTTTCCAGTGTCCTTAGACTAGTGTTGTTTAAAATACTCCCTTTGTTTGTTTGTGCCTTTGTTGCAAAATTATTTTGGGACGCTTTAAGAGTAAAAAATAAACTACAAATGGTTTCATACTCGCTCATTCTGGGGGGAGCATTGGGAAATATTCTTGATCGCATTAGACTCGATTATGTTGTTGATTTTATCGCAGTCTATTCTCGTGGAATTGATTTGGGATTTACTCAACTCCCCTCTTGGCATTTTGCTATCTTTAATATTGCTGATAGTGCTATCTCCATTGCGATTGCTCTGTTGGTTTTAGACTATCTTATCAGTTTAAAGAACAGAAAGAATGCTACCTCACTTTGAGTTCGCAGGCATAACTGTCTATACCTATCCTCTCATTTTAGGAGTAGTATGGGGCCTTTCCTATGAACTCTCTCGTTTTCTGATTCAAATTAAGTCGATAAAAATACCTTATTTTGGGCTCTACTTTATTCTTGTCTTTTTAAGCTCATGGCTAGGCGCTAAAATCCTCTATCTCATCACCCTCAATCATGAACTTATCATTCAAGCGACAGGGCAGAGTAGCTTTTGGCTAGGAGGAGGATTTGTATTCTATGGAGGGGCTATTTTTGGGATTGTCGCTACCTTGTGCTATGCCAAGTTGCTTGGTGTGAAAATTCGTGAGTTTAGTTTTGCTGTTCCTGTCCTGGTTCTTTGTCACGGATTAGGCCGAGTCGCTTGTTTTATGGCCGGATGTTGTTATGGGACTCCCACAGATTTATTTTTCGCAGTGTCGATGCATGGGACGACTCGCCATCCAGTGCAACTTTATGAGGCTTTTGCTCTTCTTTCTTTAGGCTTTTATCTCTTGAAAAGATTTCAGTCCAATAAGCCAGTCCTTTGGGTGTATTTATTGAGCTATAGTGTGATTCGCTTTGTGCTTGAATATTTTAGAGGTGATAAAATAAGAGGAGTAGATTTCTTTGGACTTTTCTCAACGTCTCAGCTGATTTCATTAGCTCTTTTTGCTCTTGCTATAGGCATAATTTTGCGTAGCAGTAGAAGACTTTGATTTTGCGCCTGAGGGCCAGTTATGGTATTTAACTGCCAATAAGGGAAGGATAAAAATATGAACACCAGATTAAGATTTGTTACAGCAGCCTCTTTATTTGATGGCCATGATGTTTCGATTAATATTATGCGACGATTACTGCAAGCAAAAGGCGTTGAAGTCATTCACTTAGGACACAACAGAAGTGCTAAAGAAGTTGTAGATGCAGCTATTTGTGAAGATGCTCATGCTGTGGCCTTAAGTTCCTACCAAGGTGGCCATAACGAATACTTCAAATATATTCGGGAGTTACTTGATGAACAAGGCGCTCAAGATGTTCGGATCTTTGGTGGCGGAGGTGGAGTGATCACCCTCCCAGAAATAAAAGAGCTAGAAGCCGCAGGTATCACAAAAATTTATCACCCAAAAGACGGTATGCAACTGGGTCTTGAAGGTATTATTGATGATATGATTCAACGAACTCAGTACTCTACAACTGAGAATGTTGATTTCTCTAGCTTTGGTAAAGAATTAAATTTCTCGCAAATGGCTAAAGTTATTTCTCAAATAGAAAACACAGGTGAACTTCCTGTGAGCTTCGAAGCTAAATCAACTCCGGTTTTGGGTATCACCGGAACAGGGGGAGCGGGAAAGTCCTCTTTAATTGATGAAGTCTTACTTAGATATCACCGATGTTATCCTGAAAAAAAGATTGCGTTGATTTCTGTGGATCCAACCAAAAAGAAAACTCAGGGTGCTTTATTAGGAGACAGAATTCGATTAGGAAGTGCCAGTTATGACAATTTTTTTGTTCGTTCTCTGGCCACTCGAAATTCTAAAACAGAGCTCTCTCCCCAAATTGAAAAAGTCGTTCAATTTATCAAGTCTCAAAGCTTTGACCTTATCATCGTTGAAACTTCTGGTATTGGACAAGCGAGTGATGAGATCACCAGCGTTGCGGATAAATGTATTTATGTTATGACTCCAGAATTTGGAGCCCAGTCTCAACTTGAAAAAATAGAAATGCTCGAACAAGCTGATTTTATCGTCATCAATAAATTTGAAAAAGCTCGTTCGGAAGATGCGATGAGAGATGTTCGAAAGCAATATAGACGCAATCATAAACTTTTTGCCAATCATCCTGGGAGCCCTGAAGATCATGAACTGCCTGTCTATGGAACTATGGCTTCTAAGTTTAACAATAAAGGGGTGAATGCTCTTTTTTCTGATTTGGTAGAAACCTTTGGTTTTGAGCGCAACTCGGAAGTAGAGTTACTTCATTGTGAAAAAGAGCCCTTGGTCAAACAAGCCATTATACCTACTGAACAAATAAATTATTTAAGAGATATCTCTCAAACTGTTAAAAACTATAATAAACAAACCCAAGAGTACATTCAGCTCTTTGATGATTATGATGCTTGTTTAAAGGCTTCTAAGGTGATCCAGGATCAGACAGCTCAAAAGTCACTTCAAGACAAAGCCTTAGTAATTAAAAAGAAAATTCCAGGTGATATCTTTGATCATCTTGATTATTTCGAACGCTCTGTTGAGGAGCTAGATCAAGGTGAGTTTACTTATAAGGTAAGAGACAAGGAAATTCATGTTGAAACAAAATACACGTCCTTATCTCTGCAAAAGATTTCCAGAGTGGGGTATCCAAAGTTAAATTCTCTTGCTGAAAAAATAAAATTTATCAGAAGCGAGAATTTGCCGGGAGCTTTTCCTTTCGCTGCTGGAATATTTCCTTTTAAAAGAAAGGACGAAGACCCAAAGAGAATGTTTGCTGGCGAGGGGGGACCTAAAAGAACGAATAAAAGATTCCATTACTTATCCGCTGACGATGAAGCCAAAAGACTTTCAACAGCTTTTGACTCAGTCACTCTCTATGGTCAAGACCCTGCCAAGCGTCCCGATATTTACGGAAAGATTGGTGAAGCTGGTGTTTCCATCGCGACTTTAAAAGATATGGAAGACCTCTATGCTGGTTTTGATCTGACTTCTCCAAAAACTTCTGTTTCGATGACTATCAATGGGCCGGCACCTATTATCCTTGCCATGTTTATGAATACGGCCATAAACCAGGCCTTAAGTGAAGAAGAGAAAAAAGATGAAGCTAAGCGAATCGCAGTTATGCAACAAGTTCGTGGGACGGTTCAAGCAGATATACTGAAAGAAGATCAGGCTCAAAACACTTGTATCTTTTCTCTGGAATTTTCTCTTAAACTTATGGGAGATGTGCAGGAATATTTCTGTAAAAATAAAATTAAAAATTATTATGCTGTTTCTATTTCTGGTTACCATATCGCAGAAGCTGGAGCGAACCCCATAACTCAACTGGCTTTGACTCTGAGCAACGGCTTTACCTTAGTTGAATATTATTTAAGCCGTGGCCTACCCATTGATGACTTTGCAGGAAACCTTTCGTTTTTCTTCTCTAATGGACTTGATCCTGAATATACAGTTATTGGAAGAGTGGCTAGGAAAATTTGGTCAATAGCCATGCGTGATAAGTATGGAGCGAACATCAAATCACAAAAACTCAAATATCATATCCAAACTTCAGGGCGATCACTCCATGCTCAAGAAATCGACTTCAATGATATCCGTACCACACTTCAGGCTTTCCTGGCGTTAAGCGATAACTGCAACTCTCTTCACACCAACGCTTATGATGAAGCCATAACCACACCAACTGTTGAGTCCGTGAGAAGAGCGATGGCCATTCAGATGATTATCAATAGAGAATTCGGTCTCAATAAAACTGATAACCCACTGCAAGGCTCTTATATCGTCAATGAACTGTGCGAGATCGTTGAGGATGCTGTCCTAGGTGAATTTGAGCGGATATCTGATAAGGGTGGAGTCTTAGGTGCCATGGAAAGTATGTATCAGCGCTCAAAGATCCAAGAGGAATCACTTTATTATGAAACCCTAAAAGACTCTGGAGAGCTCCCTATTATTGGAGTGAACACTTATATTGCCGACAATATTGATGATCAATTAAATAAAGAAATTGAGTTAACACGCTCTTCAAATGCTGAGAAAGACGAGCAAATTACCAGGCTTCATAACTTTCAAAAAGAACATGAAGCTCAGGGACAAGCAGCCCTCGAACGTATAAAAAAAGTGGCTCTCGAAGATGGAAATATCTTTGTTGAACTTCTACATGCGGTTCAATACTGTAGCCTGGGTCAGATCACAGACGTCTTATTTGAGGTGGGTGGTCGCTATAGAAGGAATATGTAATGTCCAAGTCTTCGGTTTATACTAAAACAGGTGATCAAGGTGAAACATCCCTTGTCAGTGGTACTCGCAAAAAGAAAAGTGATGTTCGCATTGATCTTTACGGGGAAGTGGATGAACTTAATTCTCACTTAGGTGTGTTAAGAACACTTATCCCTAATGAAAAGACACTCATCCATAATCCCGAGAGCACTCTTGTTCATCTCCAACATAAGCTTTTTGATCTAGGCTCAATGTTGGCCTGTGAAAGCGATAAATGGGAGAGTTATAAACTTCCTGTTATTACCATTCACTCCGTTCAATTACTTGAAGATGAAATTGATAAAATGGATGAAATTTTACCAAAGCTTAAAAATTTTATTCTTCCAGGTGGCTCTCGTGCAGGTGCTTACTCTCATGTCCTTCGTACCGTTTCAAGACGATGTGAGCGAAAGCTCGTTGAGTTTCATGAGTTAGGTCATAAAATTCCAGAGAACTCTCT
>CEQY01016467.1_pt1 | contig 13338 bp, 12 predicted proteins | sample 361391 | NCBI WGS metagenome assembly CEQY01 (sample SAMEA2621075, study PRJEB7988) | marine metagenome | isolation source: saline water (ENVO:00002010), including | reverse complement strand
GAAATGCTTAAAATGATTCATAAAGATGGAGGAAGCTACAAAAAATTTGTTGATCTTGCTAAAGACAAAAATTCTTCATTTAGACTCATGGGATTTGGTCATAGAGTATATAAAAATTATGACCCGCGCGCTAGAGTAATTAAAGAAATGACAGAAAAAGTTCTCAATAAATTGAATATTAAAGATCCATTACTTGATATTGCTAAGGAATTAGAGTCAGTTGCATTAAGTGATGACTATTTTATTCAAAGAGGTTTATATCCAAATGTTGATTTTTATTCTGGAATAATTTATCGCGCTTTAGGTTTCCCAACTAATATGTTTACAGTCATGTTTGCTTTAGGTCGTTTACCAGGCTGGATTGCACATTGGAGAGAAATGATGTTAAATCCAAAAAATAGAATCAATAGACCAAGACAAATATACAATGGTGTCCAGAAAAGAGATCCAAAATAATGAAAGCATATCTTGATTTGGTAAAACATGTTCTTGATGAAGGTGTCCTTAAAAAAAATAGAACTGGTACAGATACTTTGATGTCATTTGGCTATCACTATAAAGTTGACTTGTCGAAAGGTTTCCCTTTATTAACAACAAAAAAAGTTTTTTTTAATTCTGTAATTAGAGAATTATTGTGGTATTTATCAGGTGAAACTCATATAAGAAATTTAAGAGAACATACTAAAATATGGGATGCATGGACTTCGAAAGAAAAAAACTGGGAAGTTGGAAAAATGTATGGTTATCAATGGGTTAATTGGGAAAAGTTTGTAGAAGACCCTGAAACTGGAAAAATTAGAAAACAGCACATTAATCAAGTTGAAGAAGCGATTAAACTAATAAAAAACAATCCTGATTCTAGACGTATTATTGTTTCTGCTTGGAATCCTTCTGTACTTGATCAAATTGCACTTCCAAGTTGCCATGCTTTCTTTATTTTTAGTGTAGTTAATAACAAGTTGAACTGTCATCTAACTCAAAGAAGTGGAGATATCGCATTGGGTATTCCATTTAATCTTGCTTGTTATGCTACTTTAACACAGATGATAGCACAAGAAGCAAATCTTGAACTTGGTGAATTTTCTCATTATATAAATGATGCTCACATATACGTTAATCACGTTGATGGCTTAAAAGAACAATTAAAACGTGATCCACATGAATTACCCACACTTATTATTAAGAATAAACCATTTTGGGAACTGCAATTTGAAGACTTCGAACTTAAAAATTATACACATCATCCAGTCATTAAATTTCCTGTAGCCGTGTAATGGAAATACACCTAATTTGGGCTCAAGAAAATAATGGTGGTATAGGTAAAAATGGTCAACTGCCATGGCATATCTCAGAAGATTTAAAAAATTTTAAAAAATTAACTCTTAATTCTACAATAGTTATGGGTAGAAAAACGTGGGAATCATTACCATTTAAACCTTTACCAAAAAGAAGAAACATTGTTTTCACAAGTAGAATCATGGAAAATGTTGAAACTTATAATGATATAAATCAATTCATGAAAAAATTAGATAATGAATCGATTCAAAAAATATTTATTATAGGGGGTTCAAGTATATATAAAGCTTTTTATAAATTTGCTACTCATTTGCACATGACAATTGTTAATGATACAACAGACGGCATTGATACATTTTTTCCAATTAATAATACTGAAATTGAAAATAAATTTCTAAAAATTAACGAGCAAAAGCTAAATGAAAAATCAATATATACATATTGGGAAAAAAAATAATTTTTTTAAAAAATTATTTTAAATCCATTATTTCTAATACACCCTCACCTGTTAATATTTCTTCGTTCGGTAATTGTAACTTTACTTTACTTTTATATCTAGTATAATATGGGTCTATGTCAGAAAATTGAAATAGATTTGGTAAAACTGGTATGTTATTAACATCAAATAAATACAAATTTTCAATAACTTCAGTTCCCTCTATTTCTATATAAAAATCATCTGTTGTAATAATTTTTAATTTTGAATATAAAGGTTCATTGTTTTTTTTATACAAATCTGTTATTAAGTTTTCTTTAGCTGTAAAAATTCCATTTTGCCCATAATTTTCATAAATAATTCCTAGACTATCTGCTATAAATATACCAGGGATTGAATAGCCACCTCTTGATGAAATAGTATTTAATTCATAACCAATGATAGTGTATTGACCAACAGTTCCTCTAAACCATAACCAATTATCAAATAATTTTTGAAGTTCAATATTTCCCCAATTATGATCATGATAACCACTACCTGTAATTTGATTTTGTATATTTTTATAAGTCAATGTGCCAGAAACATTACCGTTTGGTACTGCAGCTAGCCACGCAAAATAATCTTCACCTGCATTAATAATACCATCTTGTGGTCTATAAGGGTCTATTTTGGAATTAAGTTTTATATCTAACCCAAAACCATCAAAATCTTTGGGGTCGATTTTAATTACATAACTGTCTAAATTTCCAATAAATACATTATTATTATATTTAACATTACAACTATCTTTTGAAAAAAAAGTTTCTTTAGATTTAAAAAATTTAATTTTTTTATATTCTGTGCCATCAGGTTTATTATAATTGACACCGATATAATAAAAATCTTTAATGGCATTAATTTTCCAAAAGTACACCACAGCGATACTACCATCATCAAGTTTTGTGTCAAAATACCACCATTCATATTCCTTTTTTTTGCCGGACGTTCTTAAACCGTCTTCATATGGTAATACCTCTTGACCTAATTGATCTGATTGTAACTCAGGATTAAAATCAGGATAGTCTTTACTACCGAAATAAATTCGCGAACAACCGCTTAATAAAAATATCATAATGATAATGAAAAAGTTTAATTTGTTAGTAGTCATTTTATTTGCTCATATTTTTCTAATGCTCTTTGCCTGGAATAACTATAGTTAATTATAGGATCAGGATAATCTAAATCATGTGTTGTTTCCCATGGCTCATTTAAAAATTTATCCGAAATTGAATTTAATTCTGGAATATATTTTCTGATATATTTACCTTCTGTATCAAATTTTTTTCCCTGTAGTATTGGATTAAATATTCTAAAGTATGGTGCTGCATCAGCGCCTGTGCCAGCAACCCATTGCCAACTAGCAACGTTAGAGGCATAATCAGCATCAACTAAACAATCCCAAAACCATTTTTCACCTAATCGCCAATCAATAAGAAGATTTTTAACTAAAAAAGAAGCAACCACCATTCTAGTTCTATTATGTATAAAACCTGTTTGCCATAATTCTCTCATTCCAGCATCTACGATGGGATAACCAGTTTGACCTTTTTTCCATGCATTAAAATACTTATTTGAATTTTCCCATTTAAAATTATCAAATTTTGGTTGCATATTTTTTGATTCAAGGTGGGGAAAATGATACAATAGATAATATGAAAATTCTCTCCAACCTAATTCAGATTTATAATGCTCAATACTTTTATTTGGAATTATTTGATTAAGTTCATGCCACATTCTATTTATTGAGATTAAGCCAAATCTTATATAGGGAGATAATTTAGAATTTTTTTCTAATGCGGGAAAGTCTCGTTCAGACTTATAATCATCAATCTTAGTTTTAATAAAACTTTTAAATTCCTCAATAGCAAAATCTTCATTGATTGTCCACAAATTATCAAACTTATCATACCATGGGAATTTATCTAAAAGATTTAATTGACTTAACAAAGTACTATTGTCACAGTTTAGATAGTTGATGTTCCTTGGTGAGCCCACAGGCTTTTTAGGCGAATCAGAGTTTAAACAACCTTTTCTATAAAATGGAGTAAATACTTTATATGGGGTATCATCACTTTTTAAGATATGATATGGACGCCATAATAAGGTGCAATTTTTTGCATGCAATCTAATATTTTTTTCTTTGCACAACACAGATAATTTTTCAAAGAGAGATATATCTTGTTCTAAAAAAGGTTCTTCACAAAATATATTATCAACATTATAAAGATTTGATAAATCATTAATGATTTTCAGTGTATCTGCCTTAAAGAACTGAAGATTGTTATCTAATTTTTTATTTAATGAATTTAAAGAATGATACAGCCAGTACTTTGAACTTGAACCAAGTTTTTTGTTTGTATTAATTTCATCATAAATGAATACAGGTAATATTTTTGAGTCATTTAAGCATGCTTCATACAATACATCATTATCATTAAATCGTAAATTATTTTTAAATAAAACTAAAGAAACCATATTATAAATCAATCATAAGTGTTTGCATATTTGAATAATGAAGGCACTACTACGGCCCATGCTAATGCCAATAATATATAAGAAGTTATAGTGTGGATTTCAAGAGAGCCAATGCCTACTCCAGCACTGTAAGACAGTGGTCCACCCACGAAACCAAGAAGTGCTGATAAAATATAATTATTTTTTATCACTTCGAGAGTGTACATCATTGATAAAGAAAATCCAGCCCACATTGATAGAATCCATAATGGAGATAAATGGTATGAAGATAAAAAACCTCCTTGATAACTAATTAAACCTGATAAAGAAAAAGATGAGTCTAAAATAAATCCGCACGCAATTGCTATTAAAATTACTTTGATATCTCTCGACTTAAAGTTTACTAAATAAAGATGTATAAGTAAGAATATTAAAGTTACAAATGGACCAAGATAAGGCTGATTCCATGTTGAGCAAAAAGCACAAAGTACCCAACATATTTTAAATCCAACTAAATCATAGAGTTTTAAATACTTAATCATTTTTGACGAAGATATGATAAATTTTTTGTATTAAATTCTATAGGTGTAATATCAAAATCAGAGAAAAGATCTTTGGAATCACATGTATTTCCTTCAAGTAGCATGGTCAATTGATCTCTCGTTATTGGAAAAAACTTAAATCTGTCAAAAATACTAGCAACTAATTTAATAGGAAGAACTGGTGCTGGTATGGTAAATTTATTTTTTTTCAAAGCTCCTGAAATTGTTTGAATAATTTGTTTCCAATTAAAAGAATGTATACCACCTAACGAATATGTTTGCATATAATGTTTTTCATTTTGAATTGATTTGACAAAAAAATCTGCAACATTTTCTACATGAATTGGTGACATTGAAAAGTCACCTGCTTTAGTTATATTAAGACCAGGGAAAAAAATTGGAGCAGGAATTGGTAGTTTTAACATAGTGTCTCTTAATTGCGTACAAAATTCTTGGTCATTTTTTGGTCTCCCAAAAACTAAAGAGGGTCTAAAAATAGTATAATTTAGACCTGAATCTTTTAAATATTGCTCTGCTCGATATTTAGTAGATTGATATCCAGTACCATACTCCTTTACACCATTTGCGCTCATTAAAATAAAATGTTTAATATTATAATGTACTGCTCTATCAATTACTTTTTTAGCAAATTCAAAATGTAGTTTTTCATAAGTAATATCCTTGGATTTAAATTGTCTAATAATTCCTATATTATATATTACGGTTGAACAATTCATCATAGTTTGATCAAGTGAAGTATTGTTATCAACTTCACCATTTATGATATTAATATTGTCTATGTCACTAATTTTAGATTCACTACCATTTCTTACCAAAGCATATATGTCATGGTTATGATTTGTTAATGATTTTAAAATATATTTACCAACAAAACCTGTGCCGCCAAAAACTGCTACTTTCATAATGAGTTACCTGATTGTTTTTTGATTTCTGTAAAAATTTTATCTAAGATTTTATGTCTATAGTTAAAAATACCTTTTATATCGTGCTTGATATAAAGAAAGTGAATAAGTCTTCCAATGATTCCCATAGGAATCGCATACGTTAAATTATCTTTGATAATTGTGCCACCATCTTTTTCTTCGAATGTATGAGTATGATGCCATAATGAATATGGTCCTTTTATTTGCTGATCAACAAATTTATGTGGTTTTTCATAATGTGTTATGAGCGTTCTCCAATGTAATTTAATTGTATATAAAATTGTTAATGAGTAATCAATTAATTGTCCATCTTTCATTTCCAAAGGTGTGGGTGTAATGATATCAAATTTCAGTCTTGAAGGCGTAATTAAAGACAGGTTTTCTGGCTTTGAGAAAAACCCAAAAACATCTTCCAAAGGCAAATCTATAAATTGCTCAAATTCTAAATTGTATGTTTTCATGATTTGTTTTTTGCTAATAAATTGAAGAATAATTCAAAATTATCATTTATAAACCTATCTCCAATGTCTGGATACCAAGATTTAGATCTATATTTTACATTGTATTTAGAACGATCAATTTCGATTTTACCAGAAGCTAAACCAGTATTATCATTATATATGATGTTTGCCATAAATTCAATTGGATGTGTGTTTTCTTTGATGGTTAAATCTGCAGTCAATTTAAAATTTTGTTCATCAATTTTCTCAACATTTGTTATGACAAGTCTTGAAATAGGAAATATTTCGGTTCCAAAAAAATCATCATCCTTTAAATGCTTTACAAGTGATCGATTTGATTTTTTATTTTGAATATCTGTGCATGTGATTGAATTCATATCGATAATAATTTCACCACCTATCAACTGATTATTTTTATCAAAATCTAATTTACTAGTCTTGACATTTATTAATCCATCATGATATGAGCCAGTAGATTTTGTACCTTTCCATTTAATTGAAGATTTGTCCATATCAATATGAAGACTATTTTGACTAAAGATTGTTGTTACTAGTAACACTAAACATAAGTTTTTCATAAAAATTTCTCCTATTTACACGTTTTGCACGTTTTAATATAATGATTTTTCTATATTTTATGCAAATTATAAATCGATTCCAATTGTCACTTCGTATCTTCTGTTGGATTTAGCCTTTGTAATTGGATTGTATTGCCATGCATAGTTAAGTTTAATTGGTAAACCTAAAAATATAAATCTTGGACCCCATCCGTATGACATTACCCATCCAGTTCGTTGATTTGGGTCATCTTCTCTTTTTATCCAGTTTGATGCTTTTGATATTTTTGGTAAAGGTTGGTCATTATTCCATGCAACGCCTAAATCAATAAATAAAATACCATTTATTTGACCAAACCATTTTATTGCAGGAAAGTAATAAAGTAAAAAAGGTGCTCTTAATTCAAAATTAAATAATGCAAGATTATCACCAGATTTATACATAAAAGGCACACCTCTTACTGGAGTAATATTTTCAGTGAAATTAAATAATGTCAAAAGATTTGAGTTGTTAGAATTAAACTCATTTAGATAGAAGTCAGATGTAAATGGATTAGATGAATAAATTGAAGGCTCTGAACCAAGGTAAATAGATTGTCTATCTTCACCCCAAGTATGTCCTAAAAAATTTCTAACAAATAAACTAACTCCATTAAATAAAGGTCTATAAGCACGAGCATCTAGACTCAGTAAATTAATATCTTTATTTAAAGTTGGGTCAGTTTTATACTTCAAATAAAATCTATTTCCGTTATTTGGATAAGTATAAAACCATCTAGTATTGTCCCAAACATACCGAGTACTAAAAGTAGATAAATTTCCAGAATAAATCAAATCACTGCTTTCAATTCCCCCAAATTGCGAGCCTGTATTTATTACTTCATCCCAAACAAGCATAAAATATTGACTTAAATTAAATTCTAATCTATTAAATCTAGATAAAGGCCTATTTGCATCTATTCCTAGTGATATATTTTCATATAATGTTTGATTTTCTAATAGATAACCATCTTCATCAAGATAGTTGTTTTCTCTTATTGTGAAACCATCATGAGCAAACATAAACGCCCAGTCAATCATTTTAGGTAAATATCTATAAACTAATGCATAATCAGATCTTTTGAAATTCACATCTAATTCAGTGCCAATATATATTTTATGATCTCCTAAAATATCACTAAATTGAAACACAGCTAAACCATTTTGCGCATAATTATTATTACTTGCATTTAATCCAACACCAATAGATAATTGACCTACATCTAAACTAAACTTTGTTTTGTATTTTTTGACAATGTATTGACCCGTACTATCTATTTGAGAAAAATTGATACTCTCGTTTTTTGGCTTTTCATTTAACTCAGAAATATTTTTATCGAAAACATAATTTCTATAATTATGTCTTTTTTTATCAAACTTATTTTTTAAGTTAGTAAAATCATATTGAATTTTTTGCGTAGGCCATTTAGCAAATTCAACATTTAAACTATCGTCCAAATTATTTATTTTTACATTGGTATCTAGTTTTGATAAAATAAATTTTTTATCATTTAAACTTGATATGAAAATGTCATTTTCTACTGCGGTTATTTGTGATATTCCTGTATAAACATTGGTTAATAATTTTATAGATGAATCAACCTGATTTTTTCTAAATAAATTATTAATACCGTTATAATCTGAAATGTATAATAGTAGACTGTCGTTGTTAGTTGATATTGGATAATGTTCATTAAAATCAGTATTGGTTATTTGAAAAATTTGTTTGCTATCTAAATTATATTTAAACAAATCATACTGCATAGACCATAATTCATTTTTTTTACTTGATTTATCTGAACTGTATAAAATATTTTTACCATTATTTGTCCAACTAATTTCTTTTTCAGTAAATATATCATTTGTGAGTTGAGTAACATTTTTATTGTCCAGGTCATAAAGATAAATATCACTTTGTGAAATATTAGTTGCTACAAATGCAATTTTATTTTCGAAAATTGGATTCCAAATTGGTTGAGAAATAGATCCAAAATTATAACTATCAAACGTATGTTTGTACTTTTTATTATCTTTAACATTAATTACGTAAAGTAAATCTTTTCCTTTTGAAGAAGAAGATATAATAATATTTTCACTGTTAGGTGACCATGATATTCCTGCTTTTAGAATATTCAATTCTTCAAATTCTATTGACATACCACTTTTTAAAACAGTTGTAATAGATTTAGTGTTACAATTTTTGCAGTCACTTGGGATGATACAAAGACTCATTATACCATTTTGGTTAGAATAAAATGCTAATTTTGATTTATCAGGAGATAATGAGGGTCCAATATCATAATTACTGTTAATTTTATCATAATCAAATAAAGTTGAGGAAATATCATTTAAATAAGATCGATTATTTATATCTGGCCAGTACTCTGATTTGAGATATTTATGCCAACCTAATTCAAGATTTTCTAAATCCAAATTTAAAGACTTTTCCAATGCTGTGTTCAAATCAGGAGATGTTGCAATTGCAGAAAAAATGGATGAAATTATTGTAGGAGCATCAGTTTTTCCTTGATTGTATAGTGTGTCCAATTCTTCAACAATATATTTCCAAACTGACTGTCCGCCTCTGTATGCAAGATAACCATTTAATTCATTTAATTTAGGTAATTTTTCACCATTAATAACTAAATCTCTAATCCACATTTCAGATTCAGTATCCCATGATGATGATAAAAATTCAGCTAACCCTTCATTCATCCATAAAGGTATTAGTACTACATCATTGTTTTGCATATTTTGAATACTACCTTTATAAATGTAATCATTAATAAATGCATGCACTAATTCATGATGAATAACATGCTTGAACTGTTGATTGTTTCCATCAAAGGGAATGACGACTCTGTTTTTATATAATTCTGTCACACCGCCTACACCCTCAGGCATAAACATATCAATAACATTAGTTTGCTGAAAATCATTATGTGAATTATAAACAATAATTGGAATTCTATTTTTTAACTTCCAGCCAATAGCATTTGAAATAATATCATAAGATTTTAGTGATTCTTTAGCCACAAATTCCGCATTAGCATTAATTTTTTCAGAGTTAAAATCATCATTATAAAAATATATATCAAAATATTTAGACTGAATATAGTGCCAGTCGAAACTTTTGTATTGAACAATATTTTTTCCAAATTGACAATAAATAGGAATTATAAAAATTAAAAATATATATTTTGTAAGTTTCATAGTTTTGATTTTGTTATATTTAATTATAATATAAACATGACTAAAGGTTTCCAGAAATTAGGAACAAAATAATTAAATATATACATTATTTATTTATTAGGATAAATGAAAATGCAATTACCAATATATTTCATATCAGATAACCATTTCATGCTTTCAAAAAATGAATTAGAAAGTAAAAGAAGAGAAAAATTATTTGATTTATTTGCTAAAATTAAAAAAACTGGTGGTACATTAATAATTGGTGGTGATTTTTTTGATTTTTGGTTACAATCGTTTTTTAGTATACCTGAAAATTATGATGATTTAATAAATAGCCTACAATCTTTAAATGAAAATAAAATTGATATTCACTATGTGGTTGGTAATCATGATTATTGGGACTTTGGATATTTAGAAAAAAAATGTGGTTGTAAAGTTCATAAGGGAGATTTTTCATTTGAATTAAATAAGCATAAAATGTTAATAACTCATGGAGACGGGGTTTTAATCAACGATCATAAATACAGATTAATGAAAAATATTATCCGTAGTTCACTTTTTGTTTTTTTAATCAGGATGGTTCCAATGTCAATTATGACTTATTTTGCAAAGAAAATTTCTAATACTCAAAATAAATTAAGTCCAAAATATCCACCATTAAAAGAAGATTTAAAAAATGAATTAGAAAATTATGCATTTGAAACAATGAAAAAAGAAAATATCAATACGATACTAATGGGTCATTATCATGAAGTTGGCATTAAAGAAAAAGATTCTAAAAAATTCATTCATTTAGGAGATTGGTTAACAAAATTTACTGTTACTACATTTAATGAAGATGAAACTTTTACACAAAATAATTGGTAGAAAAACTGATTATTTTAATTCAACTAGATATATTTGCTTGATTTATTGTATATTCCTTACCTTTAAAGTGAGTTTAAGTATTGTAAAATATGAAAAATAAAGTATATATATTATCATTTGTATGTTTATTTCTTTGTTCATGTGTCATGAGAAATGGAAAAGTTGAACGTATTTCATTTAATGACCCTGAAATACAAACAATGGAAGATGTAAATGTACAAAGAGATTTATTGGTTGATGGGAAAAGAGCCCCTATTACACTTCTTATTAATGCTTATAACAATTCTAATCTTCAATATGATGTAAGAATGGCTTCGCTGGAGGCTTTAGCAGAAAGCAAAGATCCTTTAGTAATAGAAGCAATACAAAAATCAATACGAAATGCCGAATTAATTGATTTAGATATGATGATTAAATCCATTGAACTATTAGCAAAATACGGAGATAGTGAATCTATAAATGCACTAACTGGAGCGCTTAAGAAAAGTGAATCAAAAATTATGGATTTAAGAGAAGTCATTGTAAATGCAATTGGAGAAAACGGAACAGATGATCAAATCATTACCCTGCTTGAATTATATGAAATTAGTAGACTTAATCATCAAAAAAATAGTCAGTTATTGTCAATCGCACTTGGCAATATGGGTGATGATCGTGCAATACCTGTTTTAATGGAAATCGCTAAAAATAAAGAACATAATCTTATTACTAGAAAATTAGCGGTTGATATATTAGCTAAAAAAGAAGCAACAGAATTAGTTGATTATTTTATAGAACTTTTGGGAGATCCAAACACAAGACAAAGCATGAATGATTTTGCTTTAGAAGTAATGGGTGATTTGGATAACCAGCAAATGATTTTAGCATTACTAGAATCTTATCAAATTGGTAAACAGCAATATTATAGTATGTTGATTAGATTGATGGATATTATGAGTGAACAAAATAATGTAGAATTAAAGCCAGTAATAATTGAAGTTGCGTTAACTGAAAGTTTACCTTATCATATAAGAATTAAAGCCATCAAATCACTGGCAAATTTTGGTGATCCTGCTGTCATTGATAAAGTAATAATTTTATTAAATGATGCAAAAAACTATATATTTTATGACCATATTGTAGATTTAATTTTGTCTATGGACGTGATGCAAGATTATGAAGCAATATTAAGAGAAGTATCATTTAATGCTATGAATAATCAAATAGAATTAGAAAAATGAGAATTTATATTAACATAATATTACTGATGGCTTTATCTTTTAATTTAAGTTCATGCTCATCATCGAAAAAAAATAAAGCTAAAAAAGAACCGAAGCAAAAAAATGAAACTGTAAAAATTTCAAACATTTCATTATTCAATGAAGAAACAAAGCCATTTTATACTGTTGATCCAAAGTTAGAAGAAATAGAATCAGAAATTGCAATGTTGAAAGAACAAGTAATTCAATATCAATCTCAAATTTCAACTCCAAATTTTAATACTGAAGTCTTGAAGTTATTAAAAAATCCAGGTATAAAACATGAAATACAATTATCTAATGGTACTACAATTCAAGGTGTAATCATTTATGAAAATATTGATCAATTAATTGTTGAAACCAAAATTGGACAACTTCAAATTAACAAAGATGAAGTGGTTAGTACAGAAGACATACTACCACCTTTAGCAAATTTAGAGTTTGTTGGTGATGCAATAGAAGAAGTTTATCAATCAAAGAGAGCTTATAAAGGTGCGATTAAAAATAATGGTTTAAAAAGAGCTGATTTTGCAAGAGTGATTTATAGCCTACATGATGAAAATTCAAATATTATTGCTATTGATTCAGTTTTCGTTTCGGGAACAAAATACATATATAATTCTGGTATTATCTCTGACGCTTCTGTCAACCCTGGTGACTTTGCAGAATTTTATGTTTCTATTGATGTAAATAGTGAGCAAGAAATAAAATATTTTTTACGTGATATACGTTGGGAATATTTTGAATAATTAAGTGAAAAAAAACTCTGTCAATCTATGTTATACTCTAATTGCTTTAATTGTTTGTTCATGTCAAAGTGAAAAACAAGTGAATGTTTATAAAGTAAAAAAAACTGACGCATTACTCGCTAAGCAAAACGAAAAAGAAAAAAAATCTGGTCTGAACTGGACTGCTCCTAACAATTGGATAGAAAAAAAACCAACTGATTTTAGATTAGCTAGTTATGATATTAAAACCTCAAATGGTGATTTAGTAGATTTATCAATTACAGTTTTTCCAGGTGATGCTGGGGGAATTGAATCTAATGTAAATAGATGGAGAAGACAAATTAATCTTAATCCATTAAATCTCAATGGAATTATGAATGAAGCCTTAATCGAATCTAGTATGCTTGGAGAATACTATGTTTTTGATTTAGTTAATCAAAATAATAATCAAGGCATGCTTGCTACAATAATACCTAATTACAATAACTCAAATTCTATTAAAGAAACAATTTTTGTAAAAATGATTGGCTCTTTACAAGTGC
>CEQY01196620.1_pt1 | contig 13359 bp, 12 predicted proteins | sample 361391 | NCBI WGS metagenome assembly CEQY01 (sample SAMEA2621075, study PRJEB7988) | marine metagenome | isolation source: saline water (ENVO:00002010), including | reverse complement strand
TCGTGAAAACAACTTTGGGTGTTGATTAGAATCATCATGCATATAAGGCCACCCAAAATGTTGTCCTAATTCAGAAAGTGAATTAATTTCACACGAGGGAGCATAATGTCCCAAAGCATCCATTCCATTATCACTGAACCAAAATCTTCCTGTAAGTGGATGCCAATCAAATCCGACACTATTTCTCACTCCATTTGCGACCCTTTCTATTCTTTTGGTTTTAATATCAACTCTGTTGATAGTCGCCAAAATATTCTTTTTTTCTATACATGCATCACATGTGGAGCCTACTGCAAAGTAGAGTTTTCCATCTGGTCCAAATCGAATAGTTTTCCAGCCATGCCAATAATCTTGTGGTAACCCTTCAATAACGTTCTCAAGAGCAGGAGCTTTTTTGAGGTGCTTTAATATATTTTTAGCGACACTTATTCTTGTCGTTTGCGAAATATAAAGATCATCTCCTAGGACAGCAACTCCATGGGGCTGAGATAGTCTTTCATAGAGAGTCCAAGTCTTTTCAGCATAGAAGTCACCATCTTCATCTCTTAGGGCATAAACTTTCTCAGGCTTTCTGGTTCCGACAAAAATTGTTTTTTGATCACTCGCCAGTGCCATCGTTCTAGGATTTTTAATTTTATCTGCAAAAACTTTGATCCTAAATGAGTCAGGTACAATGAGTTTATCCTCTTGAGCATGAGCAATTAAAGTTGAGGCTAGTAGGAAAAGAATAAAAGCGTTAATATTTTTTATTATAAACTTCATAGTATGTTCTTTTTGATCTAGGTAATAGTATCATAATTATTATTAATTCGTATAAGTTGTTATTCATTGCATTCAGTAATATGCAAAGGTAATATTTTAATGATGAGAATATCGAAAAAGAGTCATTTGTGAACTCTCAACCTTGGATTGAAAACAAGTATTTAGACTCATTAGCTCTATTTGCACTTCCTTTAATAAGTGTATTGATATTATTTAAGGGATTTAAGTTTGATTTAGCTTCAAGTCTTTTATCAATTTTTGCCGTCATCAGCTTTATCGATTCGGGACATTTATTGGGACATTGGGTGAGAATTTTTACGAACCCACTTGAGACAAATAAATCGAGGACAAGATATGTTCTGGGTTTTTTTATAATTCTCTTTCTTGTTTCTATACTGCTTATGCAAAAATTCCCCGTCATGGTGATCGTTTTATACTTATCTATTTTCCATGTAGCAAGACAACAATATGGAATTATTCGCTTGTATACAAAAAAGGAGTCTGAGCTGGACATTAGGTTACAGTATTTGAATAAAATATTTATGCACTTAATAATGTTTTATCCTATTCTTGTTTGGCATACTACGGATTACCATAAACTTCATATCTGGAAGCCGGATCAATTAGAAATTCCAGGAGTAGATGTCCTTATCCCTATTTTTGCTTCTTTATATTTCATTAGTGCGCTTAGCTACTGTTATAGTGAGTATCAACTAACAAAAAAACTTGGTTTGTTTAATATTCCAAAGAATATGGTGGTATTAGCGAATCTTCTCGTCTGGCATTATGGCATACTTTATCAAAGGCATACTGAACTTCTTTTATTTGGAATCGTCATTCAACATGGACTTTCCTATTTCTATATTATTTGGGTGACGGGACGTAGAGATGAGGCAGCAATGAAAAATCACCAAGTGTTTAAAAAACGATGGCTTCCTTTCAGGTGGACCAGCTACTTTGGGTTTTTTATACTTTTTATTGGAGTAAACGCAATTAGCCTAAGCATTTTATCTTTAGTCCAGTGGTTATTAGGAGGAAGCCATCAACAGTATTTTCTTATAGGCGATTTTATTAAAAACCTTCCAAAGTTTAATATCGAAAGAAATTATTTTTATTATTTGATTTTTTCAGTGCCTATTACGTTTCAGATTGTACATTTTATTTATGACGGTTTCATTTGGGGCCGAAAAAAAGACTATTGGAATTCAATCAATACCAAATGCGACAAGCACATGTGAGTCAAGCTAATAAAGCTTAGGGTTTTATAGCCGATTTCTAAGTTATTATATTAATCTCAGAATGGAATTTAGTCCCAGCTCCAAACGAACTCAAAGCCAAGTTTATTTTCTAAGTTATGAGGAGCCTCAAATCCCTCTTTTCCACCATCAATTTGTTCTCTCGGCTCTGACATAATATAGGATGAAGCAGTAAGATTGATTGAAGTTGTTTTGGTCAAAGGAATACCTAATGTGACATAAGGAGAGCCGATGAGGAAATAGTTACTGCGATCATTTTCTTCCGAATCGCTGTCTGTGAATTCGGTATAACTTGCACCTCCACCCAAAATTGCTCCGACTCCAAAATATTGTTTGTAATGTATCTCAGCTAATAGTCCTGCATAACCCCCGTAATGATTGAGTTTCCTATGGCCATCATTCGTCTCACTTTTATGGCCGTAGAGGTAAGTTGCATGCCCATAGCGAAGCCAAGACGTTGCCTGACTATACTCCCTCGATCCAACTCCTATGGCCTGTACTGTTTTTAATTCATTTCCAAAGTTAAGTTCAGAGTTTCTACTCTTCTTTAGTTGTACTTGGGAAACTTCAAGAGTGTCGAATTGAAATTTACTTGGCATTAGGAATGCGTTGAATACAACTATCCCTAGTAGAATCTGTTCCACGTAGTTCTCCCTTTGCGAGCACGGCTCACATGCATTGGCTTGCAAAAATTACTTAGATTTTATTTTTGAACGATTAAGAACAGCTCACCTTTTTTATACCTCCATGCATCGTAGACTTTGAAGCCTACTGTTTTATGGAGCTCTATGAGTTCATTTGCGCTAAATTTTGTTATTTTCGGAGCCTTTCCAATTGAGGTCATAAAAGGAATGATATTTCTAATCAGAACATTCATCTCCTTTATGCAACCTGAGCTTGACACTAAAAAACCACCAGGCCTTAAGGCTTGATAAGCTTTTTGTAGAATTTCTCTATTATTTTGAGTTAAGTGCAAAATACTATGGGCCATAATGACATCATAGGTTTCAGTATGAAACGGAACGTCCTCTACGGCTTTTATTTCAAAAGTGACGTTCTCAATATTCTTTTGTTGTTTTTTTTCATTGGCAATTTTGATCATCGCCTGCGAGTAGTCATAAGCGATAATTTCTTTTACAAAGGAAGAGTGAATAAGAGAGGTTGTACCTGTTCCACACCCAAACTCCAAAACAATGCTTTCTTTATTGAATAGCTTTTGGGTTCTCTTTAATTTTTCCTGATAAATATCCTCTGAAGGAACTGCCTTCTTTGCATATTTAATAGATATATCGTCCCAAAATTTAGCTGTTGTTGTCATAATTAGCTCCTTGTTACTATCTACTATACGGTTGCAATAAATATTAATAAATAGTAAAATTGGCATATTATCTATGCGTTTTTGCAAGTGACATTATGGACTATAAAACACTTAATTTTGATTGGAATAGGGCGAAGGCCTTTCTGGTAGCTGCTGAAAAAGGGAGTTACTCAGCTGCAGCAAAAGCTCTTAGCCTGACCCAATCTACCCTAGGAAGACAGGTTCAAGCACTCGAAGAAGAGCTTGGGGTTGTGCTCTTTGAAAGAGTCGGTAAAGGTATTCAAATTACTCCGATCGGATTGGACTTAATAGAACACGTCAAATATATGGCCGAAGGGGCAAGTAAATTATCCTTGGCAGCTATGGGGCAGTCTGAGGAACTAATAGGGACTGTTTCAATTACCGCTAGCGAAGCTAATTCGGCTTTTCTTCTTCCACCTATTGTTAAAAAAATAAGAAACCTTGCTCCTGGAATTAAAATAGAGATAGTGGCCAAAAATGACTCTGCTGATCTTAGAAAGCGTGAAGCAGATATAGCCGTGAGAAATTTCCAACCTAAGCAGCCAGATCTTATAATGAAACAAGTTTCAGACTCCTTAGGAAACTTTTACGCGACAAAAGACTTCATTAAAAAGAATGGACCTTTTAAGAAATTAGAAGATCTCACCAAGGCAAATTTTGTGAGTATTGGAAACCTATCTTCTTATATAGATGGATTAAAAGCCTTTGGAATAAATCTCACTAAAGATAATTTTCCGATAATGACTGAGAGTCATTTTGTACATTGGAATTTAGTAAAAGAAGGACTTGCCATAGGAATCATGCCTCATTCTATTGGAGACAAGGAAAAATCTGTGGAAAGAGTCTTGAGTTCATTTAAAGGAATCTCTTATTCAACTTGGATTGTCTCTCATAGAGAATTGAGAACCAATAGAAGGATCAGGTTTGTTTTTGATCAATTAGTCGAGAATTTTAATCGATAAATTCTCTAAAGAAGTGATTTCTTAAGAGGGATTTAGCTTACTTGTTAAGTTTTATTTAACAAGTATACGGGGAGCCAAGTCTCTATAGGCATAAAGAAATTTTAGTGCCTATAATCGTTTGTCTAAGTAAAACGAGTATCGACCTGTCATTTTTACTTATCTAGAGGAACATATGGAAGTTTTACAAACAGCAAAGAAAATTGTGATTGTTGAAGATGATCCTCGATTTTTAGAAAACCTTCAAACCTATTGCGAAATGTTAGGCCACAAAATAGTCGCGACCTTTAATGAGGCATGCGATAGTATTTTTAATGTATTGCCTGAATCTGATCTCATATTGATGGATATTAATCTTCCTGGAGGTGAATCAGGAGTAAAGTTTGCCAAGAGGATAAATTTAGAAATTGATATACCTGTGATTTATATAACGGGTAATATTGAAAAGGAAACCTTTGAAGAGGCCTCAGAGAGCCTTTTGCACGGCTACCTTCCCAAACCAATTACTAAACAGCAATTGGACTACGCAATAAAGCTCTCTTCTGTACGATCACATTACGAAAAATTGATGAGAAAAAACCTTGAGTATCTTTATAAAAATGAAAAGATGGTTCAAGTGGGAAAGATTGCAGGAGCACTTATTCACGATTTAAAAAATTTTAATTCAATAGTCGTTTTAAGTTTTTATCGTATTAGAAAACTGGTTAATAGCGTCTGTCATTCAGAAGAAAGTGAAAAAATTATTACTTATATTGATCGCGGCGAATCAGGAGCGAGAAGGATAGATGAGTTGTCTGAGCGCTACCGAAAGATCTTAAACTCAGAAAGTTCAGCAAAGCTTGTCAAAATAAAAGTAAAGAGCCTCTTAGAGGAGGTCGTTTTCTATTATGAGAATAATCCGAAAAATAGAGATGTAAAGTACGAGATTGAATGTCCTGAGGAACTAGAGTTTGATACCTTTGAGATTATTTTACTTCAAGCTTTAGTTGTCCTGGTTTCAAACTCTCTAGAAGCTATATTGGAACTTGAGACAAAATTTATTAGACTTCATGCTTCTGAAGTCAATCAAGATATCGTTTTTAAAGTTGTAGATAGTGGTAAGGGAGTTTCAAAGAAGGTGATAGAAAATCTCTTTGAGTTAGGGTTCTCCTCCAAGAGCAATGATTCAGGAGCCGGGGCAGGAATTGGTCTTAGTCTTGTTAAGGAAAACGTTGAAACCCTCTTGAAGGGGAAAGTTGAATACATGGATTCAGAAGTTAACACTACGTTTCAAATCACTCTTCCTAAAAGCCTCGATCCAGAAGAGGCCTAGAAAGTGTTATCAAGTCGAGAGTTTGCTCGTTTAGAGCAAAAAATCATGTATGCTGTGATCTTAATAGTCATATTGTCTAGTTCTGTTTTTAGCTATGTTTACTTAAATAAATCACTAGAAAATAGATTGATAAATGCTAATAGAGTTGTTGAACTCACTTTTTTATCTATCCTCGAAAATTGTTTGGAGGATATCAATGATTTCGGTCAGGAAGTTGACTTTGAAAAGCTCAGAAAATTTGCATTAAAAAGAGAAAGATACTCCCAAGTAAGAGTCTTGAATGCAAAAGGTTTAGAAGTTTTTAGAATGAATCGTAAAAGTGGTTCCGTTGAAGAAGTTTTAGGAGAAAGTCTTCAAAACAAATCCCATAGATACTATATTCAGGCAGCACAAGATTTAGATGTTGGAGAGGTTTACATTTCTCCACTGGATTATAATGTAGAAAAGGGAGTCACCTATAAAGATCAAATAACTTTTAGAATTGCGAAGAAGTTATTGGATGGCTCGATATTAGTTTTAAATATAGATAGTCTTTATATTTTGAATCGAGTTTCTTTAACTGAGAGATACTTTTTTTCTCTCGAAAAAAAAGTGCGGCATATTGAAAATCGGCTACTTCCTGACTATTTATCAAAGATTACATTTGATTTTAATAAAATAGGTAATGAAAAATTTGTCGTAGAGCCGTGGAGTCTTTTCATTGGCTTTAATCCAAAGCAAGAGTATAAAGAATTTCTCTTCGTTTTAGTACTGATTAGTTTTTTTTCTGCTTTGGTTATATTTCTCCTCAATCTCCTTTCTAAACGAATCTTGAGCAATAGGCGTTTCTATGCAGCTCTTGAGAATTTAGCTCTCGAATCGGCAGCTTTTACTTTGACAGATGAAAAGGGAACCATAAAAGCAGTAAATCACAAATTTCAAGACATCTCAGGCTATTCAAAAAAGGAGACTCTAGGAAAGACTTTTAATCTCATCAATAGTGGTATTCATGAAAAAGAATTTTGGGAGAATATGTGGGATACGATAGCAAGCGGTCAAATATGGACTGGTACTATCCAAAATAAGGCAAAAGATGGTCATTCATTCTGGTTAGAAACGATTATAGCCCCTATAAAAAAGAATGACGATGAGATTGAAGGCTTTTTCTCTTTTGGTATTGATATTACAAAATCAGTGAAACTCGAAGAAAAATTAGGCGCGCTAAGAGTCCAGAACGTAGCGAGTATTAATAAGATGAGCTCGCATTTAGCTCACGAGTATGGAACACCTCTTGGTATTATTCAATCTTCTAAAGAAATTCTTGAAGAACTTGTATTCTCGAAACTTCCAAAAGATCAGAAATTAACTAAGCATTTTAATAATATTCAATATGGTTTAGATCAAATAAATTCTATTAATAACATGATTAGGTTCTTGGGACGTAAAAGTATTGATTTGCCAGATATCTCAAATCAATGCTCTCTTTTAAGAGTCATCGAGGATTCTACCTTTCTATTGGCAAAAGATATTGAGCACTATGGTATTGACTTGAAATTTGTAAAAGATCAGCTTGATATCAAGGTGAAAGGGCATTACACATTATTAGTACAAGTTTTCGTTAACTTATTAAATAATTCAATATTCGCGCTAAAAAAGAATCAAAATAAGAAAATCGTAATAGAAATTAATGAGTTCAAAGATCATATCGAACTCTTTATTTCAGACAACGGAGAAGGCATTCCTGAAGAAATTTCAGAAAATATTTTTGATTCATTTTTTACAAGTAAAAAACTAAATGAGGGGTCTGGCTTAGGACTCAGTTTTTGCAGAGAGGTCTTGGAGTTCTACGGAGGCTCGATTGACTATGTCCCAAGTCTTGAGGGAGCAAAATTTAAAGTCACTTATTTAAAGTAGCGTTTCCTATAGCTAGGATTAAGGTGATCTAAATCGATAATATTAAAAAAATCGATGCAGGCAAAGTCTTCATCCAATGCTGGGTGGCCGTATATTTTTGCACCTGCATTTAGATAGGAGCGAAGTAGCGACGGTACAATCTTTTTTAAGACAGCCTCTTCATTCGGTTCAAGGCTGACAGAGTCTAGGTTCATATCATATTTGCCGATTGGTTTGACGTCGAAGTCATCTAAATGCTCCCCTCGATTTTTAAAATATTCTACCAATTGGCGAGCTATAATTGGTGAGGTTTCGTTGATACTTGAGCAGCCGAAAAGAAATCTTGCGCTTGTCACTTTGCAGTACTCAGCAATTCCTCTCCATAAGAGATCAATCACATAACCGTTTCGATGATTTTCTTCAATACAGGCCCTACCTAGCTCAACCTTAATACCGTCTACTTTTAAGAAATCATCTAAATTGAACTCTGACTGAGAGTAGAACTCATTTGAAACCGAGGAAGGAATCATTCTATAGGTACCGACAACTTTTTGTGTCTCATTACATCGAATTACGAGGTGGTCACAAACCAAGTCGAATTTATCTAAGTCTAATTGAATGCCATCTTTTTTTTCAATATCTCGAAGAAAACAATCATAGCGAAGGATAAAAAGTTCTTTTAATTCACTCAAATCCTGGGCTGTTGTCATTGAGTACTTTTTAGTTTCAAGGGCAATTTTGAAGGTTGGTTTATATTCACTAAACCTTGTGGACAGTTCTTGGTCTATCTCTTCATGGCTAATTTTCTTATCAAAGTTCTCTGAGCTCATTTTCTTCTTTAATTAAAATTAAGTTATCTATTTATTACTAGCCCTGAAATCCTCACTTTTCAATTAATAATTTCAGATAACTCACTAGAAATATACGGATTCTGTTCGGATTTTCTCAAGCTCTCAATTGTAATTATTATCCTATTTAGCGAAATTTCCTTGAGAGTCTCACACATTTAAGTATAGTGCCGCGATGCATATTAAACCAAGGAGTAAGTTATGAAATCGACTATCGCGATTGTGATGTTAATTGCCGCAGCAGCTTCGCAAGCAGCCAGCTATCATATTTACAAATGCCATGATACAGACCTCGATATTTACGTAAGCGTCTCAAACCAGGATGAAAACGGAAATAGAGTTCTAACGCCATTTATTGCAGATGAGCTTTGTAAAGATGTTGATTCAAACTCAGCAGCAAACGGAATAAACGCAGTGACGATGAGTTCTCAAGATTACCAAGAGTTGATGAGCATGATTGAGTCAAGCGAGTTGGATGCTAATACAGTCATTGCTAGAACTTATGAAATGCTGAAAAGCCAACGAGAGGCTCGTAGGAGAAATTATCGCTACACTGAGAGAAGAAATGACTACTTTCAAAATCAGTGTAGTGTACCTGAAAGAATTGCGCACCAGATGGGTGTAAGTTGGAATAGCTTTAATTTTGTTCCTGGATGTAGATTATAAAAAAAAAGGCCCATCTTCTGGGCCTTAATTCATTTAAAATTTTAACTGCTTTTTAGCTGGCATTTTTCTCTTTTTTCTCATCTTTACCCTCACAACAAGGGGATTTCTTTTTGAGATCGCAGCTCCCATCTTTGCACTCAGCAGTTTTCTTATCACAGCAAGACTTAGATACAGTCGAGCAAGAAACAGACAATAATAAAGTAAACAGCATTGGCATAATTAATTTCATATAAATCTCCTCAGTTTTTTCTTTTATCTTTATAAAATATCGGTGATTTGGTCGAAAAACCATAATGAAATTTTATTTTTTTACATTTTTGCCTCAAGCGAGCCTAAAAAGGCTTTAATATCTTCAATATCATCAGTTGTAGGGCTCTTGCCCAACTGGTATTCGAACATTATTTCAATAGTTTTATCTAAGCTGGCTATTGAGCCATCGTGGAGATAAGGAGCAGTTTTAGTAATATTCCTCAGGAGGGGAACTTTAAATTTATACCGATCTCTTTTCTTTTTGGTAACTTGATAGCGACCTAGATCTCTAGTTTCGTATGGCTTAACAAGACCTAGCTTTTGATAACTTGTACCTCCTAGTCCAGGACCTTGATGACATGAGGTGCATCCTGTCTCTATGAACTTTTTCAAACCTTTTCGCTCTTTGATAGAGAGAGCTCTAATATCACCTGATAAATAGTCATCAAATCTGGTTTTTGTCAGTAGTGTCTTCTCAAATTGCCCAATAGCTATACCGATATTGATATATTTTAAGGGATTAGATTGCTTCGGAAAGGCATCTTTAAAGAGTTTTAGATACTCCTTACTTGAAAGTCTTTCAATCGCCACCTCCTCACTCGGGAGCCCGTGCTCAATAGGATTTAATATTGGACCTATAGCTTGGTCTGCTAAGTCCACTGCTCTTCCGTCCCAAAACTGTGAAAAGTTAAGTGCTGCATTGTAAACAGTAGGGGAATTTCTATCTCCTCTTGTGCCGTCATGACCTGGTGAAGTCGACTCATTATCCACTCCATATTGATCAAGCTTATGACAAGAATTACAGGAAATTGTGTTGTTGATAGAAAGTTTCTTTTCAAGGAAGAGCTTTTTACCTAGTTTTATTTTGGCACTCTCTTTCTGAACATCAATGAGATTTGTGGGCAGTTGACCAAAGATGCTTAAAGCCTGCTGTTGTAATGCCTTATCATGTTGATTGATTTTTTGACCTGAACAATTGATTATTCCAAATATGAAGATGCCGAAAATTATAAAGTTAAATTTCATACCTCTCCTCCAGTTAACGGTACAAATACAATATAGTACGTACTTTCTTGTTAATATTTGATGCAAATCAATGTTTAGCTAAAAATTAAAAGATAAAATAAAACTTCTAGCTCTTCTCGGTTGGAAACTTAGTTAACTTATATAGGCTTAAAAAAATGATTAAAAAATATTTTAAAATCTTAACTATGATAATTATTTTAATTTCTCCTGAGTCTAAAGCATATAATGTTTTTATAGAGCCGGGCATATTTGTGGATATGTTCGATGGTGAATCAATTACCTATGTTAATGGGGACAGTGAGTATTCGGGAACTTTAAGAAATAAAGCTTTAAGTTATGCGATGAAATTTGGGGTTCATCATGGAAGAATAGAATTTGGTTTAGAGAGTGAGTTGTATAACTTAAGTGCACACTTCAATGGTGGGAGCGGGGGGGAGGGATTTTCAAAAGAGGTTCAAGTCACTTATAACTCGTTATTCATTGGCTATGAAATTTTGGAGAAAAATATTCTTTATTTTTCAGTATCTCATACACCTTTCTTAACTTCGGGGAACGAGTCTTATTCTGAAGAAGCTAATGTTCTCTCCCTCGAATATGCTTATCACATAAAAGAGTGGGTTAGTGTTAATATAAAAATAGAAAGCACTGCTGACCTCAAAGTCGAGGGAGCTACACCCAGAAAGGAAATTTCTTATAAGGATTTAGTTTTAGTTGGCTTTAGCTTTCCATTATCTTCGGTTATTTCGCATTAAAAATTTAGGTAGTAAGTTTGATCTAGATCATAATACCTTAAATTATTGCTGTGATAAGATAAGGGTTTTAATCAATTAGAGGAGTATAATATGCCTAATCAAAGATATAGATTAGTAATCGTGGGCAGCGGAACAGGAGGAGTAAGTGTGGCTGCTAGAATGATGAAAAGTGGTCAGTTTAAACAGGGGGAAGTCGCGATCATAGATCCAGCGAAGAATCACTATTATCAGCCTTTATGGACAATAGTTGGTGCAGGTGTTTACGATAAAAAAGTAACGAAAAAAAAACAAAATGACGTTATTCCAAATGGAGTTGAGTGGATTAAACACTTGGTGAGTGAATTTAAACCTGATGAAAACTTAGTGATGCTAGATAATGGAGACTTGATCCTTTATGAATACTTGGTCGTCGCTGCAGGAATACAAATAGACTGGAACAAGATTGCAGGTTTAGAAGGTAATCTCGGTAAAAACGGAATTTGCTCCAATTATAGCTTTGATTATGTAGATAAAACTTGGGAGTTTCTAAAAAAAACCAAAGCAGGTGATAACCTCGTCTTTACTCAGCCTCCTATGCCGATTAAATGTGCTGGAGCTCCTCAAAAAATTGTCTATCTCGCAGATGATTTTTTAAGGAAAAACGGGTTACGTGAGCATGTAAAAATTGACTTCAATTTAGCAGGTCCAGGAATTTTTGGAGTACCTAAATACAAAGCTGCTCTTGAAAAGGTATTAGAAGAAAAAAAACTTCAACCAAACTATGAGCATAATCTAGTTGAGGTGAGAGCTGCTGAAAAAATAGCTATCTTTGAGCATAAAGGTGAGAGAATAGAAAAAAAATATGATCTTCTTCACGTTGTTCCACCTATGAGTTCTCCTGACTTCATTAAAAGAAGTCCCATTGCAGACGAAGGCGGGTGGGTAGATGTGGACAAATACTCGCTACAGCATAAAAAATTCTCAAATATTTTTAGCTTGGGTGACTGTAGCTCTTTGCCAACATCTAAGACTGGGGCAGCGATTAGAAAGCAAGCTCCTGTACTAGTAAAGAATCTTCTTTCATTAATGAAGGGAGACAGTCTGTCAGCTAAATATGACGGCTACGCGTCGTGCCCTCTTGTTACCTCATACAGCACCTGTATCCTTGCCGAATTTGGATATGATGGCAAAATTATGGAAACCTTTCCTTTTGACCAAGCTAAGCCAAGAAGGAGTATGTGGATACTAAAAGCATACCTATTATCTCCTATGTATTGGTATGGTATGCTAAAAGGCCGTGCATAATCTATGAGAGCTGAGCCAATTGTCTTTCGAAGCTTTCGAATAATTGATCGTGCTCCTCTTGAGTCCCTGCTAGCTCTTCAAAAGCACTTTCAATAAGGCTTTCAAGTTCAGATGTTTTTTTAGAGAGAGTCATTATCAACTCCCCATCAGACTTCTCAGAAGCTTTAACTAGTTCCTTGTTAGTACTTTCTAGTTTAATCTCATTTTCATGAATCTCCATCTCGAGAGTTTCAATTCTCTTTTTTAAGGGACTGAGAATCTTACTTCTTTCTTTAATGATTTCACTACGCTTTTGTTGAATCTCTTTTTTTGATAACTTTGGCTTAAGCTTTTTGGAAGGACCATCTTCTTCTTCCCAACCAATTTTTTCTAAAAAGTCGTCATAGTTTCCTAGAAAATATTCTGCTCCCTCTTTATGAAAAATAATAAGTTTGGTCGCAAGTGCGCGAAGAAGCATCTCTGAGTGGGTCACCATAATCGTTGCACCTTTAAAATTTTGGATGGCCAACTTTAACGAGTCAATGGATTGCATATCTAAGTGGTTGGTAGGTTCATCTAAAAATAGGAGGTTTGAAGGTGTGGCCATAATTTTTCCAAGCATCACCCTTGATCTTTCACCTCCTGATAGTACAGAAATCTTTTTGTCCGCTAGATCACCAGAAAACATCATAGTTCCACAGATTTGACGAATTCTCGCATGAGGAAGATCCTGGTCCACTTCTGAAATCTCTTCGACAATAGTGTTTTGCAGATGAAGCCTTTCTATATTGGTTTGTCCAAAGTGAGAAAAACTACAATTAGGGTGAAACTTTACTTCTCCTTCTATAGGAGTTAGCTCTCCTGCAAGACAATTGAGTAAAGTCGATTTACCCTTACCGTTTTTTCCGATAATTCCAATGCACTCACCTTTTTCAAGATGAAAAGAGATATCCTTAAACAATATACTCTCATTCGAGTATCCGAATTTAAGCTGATTAACCTGAAGAATGTTTTTTGAAGCAATTTCCTTAAAGGTGAAATTGAACGTTAAGTTT
>CEQY01017168.1_pt1 | contig 13388 bp, 15 predicted proteins | sample 361391 | NCBI WGS metagenome assembly CEQY01 (sample SAMEA2621075, study PRJEB7988) | marine metagenome | isolation source: saline water (ENVO:00002010), including | reverse complement strand
TATATTTGATACTATATTTGATACTATATTTGATACTATATTTGCTATTATAATAGAAATAATATAAATATTATAATAGAATTAATAACAAATGTTGGTGAATTCATGGAATTATATGTATGATAATTTCGAATACATAGAAATATTTTCCATGACAATGGCGGTAGTATTAATATCAGAAATTCCGGTATTTGTCTTTACTCTATTAGATTTATTACAATTAAAATGTTTAGAAAAGTATAGAATTAGTTATGCTCCAATGTCAACAAGAAAATATCCTAATAAAGACACTATTTGTAGAGTATTAAAGTATTCTTATGGGTCATTTTTTAAAATATATACACCAATATTTGTGGGTGGGACCTATATATGTTATTTATTTGACATTAGACCATATGTTATAGAGAGAAGGTTACCAAGTATAATATATAGTATTGTACATGTATTCTTGCTAACGATTATTAGTGATATATTATTTTATTTGTTACATAGATTATTTCATACGAGATTTTTATATAAAAGATTTCATAAGTTTCATCATAGTTATAATTATGTGTTTGCGGGGGTTCATCATTATATTCATGAAGTTGAAACCGTTGTTTTTATTTTACCAGCTTTAATACCGCCAATTGTAATGCGTTCACATATAATACTTGCTTGGATATATATATTATTTATTCAGTTTATTGGAATATATGGGCATTCTGGATATATGTTTTTTATACCAATATCAAGGCATTTACCATTTATGAGGTCTGATTATCATGATGCTCATCATTATTTGTTTAATAAAAACTTTGGATTAACATGGACATTTGTTGATAAATTTTTCGGAACCTTATCATTACCTATAAATAATATAATCTAGACCAAATATATAAATGAGCGTATGTGTATTAAAGAAATATAGTGATATTTTTGGTAAACCAAATAAAGGTGTTCATAAACATAGATTTTTAAATACAGCAATTGTAGATTATATTTTAACTATACTTCTCTCTATGTTCACCACTTATATTACAATGATTCCACTTACAATAACAACAATATTCTGGCTATTAGCCGGGATAGTGTTACATATTATATTTGGTGTTCAGACTTCTGCAGTCAGCTATTTGGGAATTAAATGTTAAAAAAAAATATCGATATTAAAACCAACAAATAATTATTTTGGTATATATTGTTTTAAACCTTTAATATCTAGTTCCATAATTTTTTTGTCCTGTTTTTCTTCAATACAGTTTTCTTGATATATTTTAATAATATCAATAAATTTTTCTTCATCTGTAATTTTTGTTTTTCCATTTGTACAAATGTCATGTTTTGTTTTTGAATAATGTCTACTAAGAACATATTTACTACCACGTTGTTTAGTTTTTTTAATGTATTGAATTCCACCTACAGTATTACGCATTAAATCCCCTAACTCATTATTAGGATATATTCTTTCGTATAAAATACTATTTATTTCAGGAATATTTTCTATAATTTTATTATCATTTATAGTATCGACGGGATTTAATTTATTATTATGATATGATATCATATTTTCTCTCCGTGTTCCAATTGATAAGTCGCATAACCAATTACGATATGAACCATCTTCACATAAAGGAGCTTCATCATCATGCATTATATCCATATTTTCTGGTATATCTCCACACCAAGTTTCCCATACAAGTCTATGAATATACTTATAAGATGTATTCACCATCACGATATTATATTTTGCGCCATTACGACTTTTTTGTTGTTCTACAATATTTCCATGTTTATTCTTAAACCTTCCATGAGTAGAAATTTCATATTCTGAATATATTGGATGTCTTTTCCATTCTTCATTTTCAATTTCTATTTCAAAATTATCATAATAATAACCATATGCTGTATATTCTGGTATGTTAATAGCTCTACGTATTTTTGCTGATACTGTTTTAATAGTAGGCTTACTATCTTTTTGAATTACATTATCAATAATAAATGATGCACATTTATCAATACTTCTAAACAAACCAATTGCTAGAGATTTATCTCTATTTTTTTTATCATTACAACAAGGTTTTCTCATAGTAACATATCTACCTTTGCGACCACCATTTTCATTACTATTTTTAACAGCTTTTAGTTGACCTTTTCGTGAATTATCACTTCTTTCCATCCACATTAAGTTGGTTACACGATTATCAGTATGGTCATCATTGATATGGTCAATAGTATATTTTGGAGTGATAGTCGGGAAAGCAGATGATAAAGCAATATGAGCTTGATGATATTTTACATTAACTTTTTTGTGGGAAAAATTATAATACTCGTAAAAACAATTTACATAATTTTTAGTTCTTATATTCCGTATAATAAAAGGTGATTCTTTATTATTAATAAACATAATTTCATAATTGGGTTGTATTATAATCTCACTATTATTAGTCTTTCGACAAGTTCTATGAGCATATACCGGTTTCCAAATATTATATTCAATATTTCCATATTCTGTGTGAATGTGATATTCTTTTGTGTGGTTTTGTAAATTCATAGTTATATAATTATAATTATGAATTGTCTTTAAGTTATATTTGTTAGTAATGGGTATAAGTATCTCAATTTTATGAGAAATTTAGTTCGAATAAGCCAGGCCACCCATACCACTCATGACACGGAGGACATTGTAGTTAACGGCATACACGCGGACCTTGGCGGTAGCGGTACCGGAAACAGTGGCGTTGGAGAGAACAAGCTGGAGGGTAGCATTGTCAATGCGGGAGAAGTTACAGGAGCCAGAAGGCTGGTGCTCCTCAGGGCGGAGGGCGAAGGAGTATACATTAATACCAGTATCGGGGGTACGGGTGTGGTGCTGGTATGGCTGAACAAGATCGAAGTATGTACCTTCGCGCTCGGAGAAACGGTCCTGACCATTAAGTTGGAGCTTGGCTGTAACAACAGGGTTCTCACCCCAGCAATGCATGTTAAGAGCAGACTCAGCGAGTACAAATGTACCAGCATCAGAGACATTGCTGCCTACAGCTGAGTTACCAAATGGGTCATTTTGCGCATCACCCTGCCATTGTGACGCAGTAGTTACTGTCGCCCAATCAGCCCTGGCATCTTCAAATAGGTTCGACACAATGAAAGCATTATTGTTGGCACTTGCGCTCGAGGGTGCAGCATTCGGACCGGCAAGGGCACCTAGACCACCGAAGGCATGGATGGCATTCGGGAGTGCGTCAACGCCATCAGTGTAGTTAAATGGCTGAGCACCAAGAGTTCCGAAAAGAGTAGTGGTGGAGGTGAGGGAAGAGCAATAATCTACATTAGCATCAGGCTGTACTACCCAGATAAGCTCTTTACATGGGTGATTGAAGTTAAGTTTAATCTTATTGGATGAAGAACCGACAGATTCATCACCGGTGAACTGAAGCTGCTCAATAAGATACTCATGAGGGTTCTGTGCCATACGTCTGCGCTCCTCTGTATCAAGGAAAACGTAATCAACGTATAGTGAAGCAGCGACAAGAGATTGATTATATGCGACACTGACTTTTTGGTCACCCTTGCTATTAGGGTTAATGTCTTTAACAGCCCAAAGACACTCATCAATAGGACGAAGATCAACATTGATCTTTACTTCATGATACTGAAGGGCAATAAGAGGAAGAGCTAGACCTGGGTTACGGCAGTACCAGAACTGAAGAGGAACATATAATGTAGTCTCAGGAAGAGCATTGCGTGGGGCACATACCTGGACAGGGGCATCGTTTCCACAAGGACCATCGACATTGGCAAATGTTGGGTCAGTAATGTATGTTAGCTGAGTAGTATTACCAATCATTTTGTTATATCCTTTCTCCTGTTCGGCAGAAAGAGTTAACTGATTCCAGATGTGCATCCAATCACCATACTGACGATCAATACGCTGACCACCAATCTCTACCTCAACTTGGGCAATCATCTGCTCACCTGGGCAATCTAACCACCGAGCATAAACAGCTTGGTTGCGTCCCATCGGAGTGGTTGCCATCTGCTGGTTAATTTCAGGAAGAGTTACTTGAAGATATGTGCGGTATGCGAGGTCACCATTACGACTAATTGTGCATGTAACTCTGCGACCAAAATCGGCCTGGCCATTGAATGTCTGTTCAATAGACTCCATGGCGAAATTTGTGTGACGACGATAGGTCACTTTCCAGAAAGTAATTTGAGGATTACCCGTAAGATATACATCCTGGGCACCATAAGCGACAAGCTGCATTAATCCACCTCCCATTGGTTATACTATTGCTAAAGAAAAAAAAATCAGAAAAATTCATTTAATTCACAAATAAAAATATGATAACATTTTATTAAATATATTTATGCCTAAATATATTTAAGATAGTTTGCTTATATTAGATTCAATAAATTCTTTTAAATAACTTTCTAAAAAAACTTCTTTAACGCCTTCATGTGGTTTTTTAAAAATATATTTTCCGCGTTTTTTTTCTACCTTCCAACCATCTTGTAAGGCATTAAAAATAAAAGACATCTGTTGAAGAATTACAATATCAATTTCAATTTTATTGGGAATATTACTTTTTAAAGAATCTATTAACATTAAAATGTTATTAGAAAACTTTGTTAAGAAAAATACGTCTAAATATTTACTTTTAAATTATTGTATTAAATAGAATAGTTAACTTTTTATTATTAATGCCTAATTTTAAACCAAAAAATAATAAAAAGTTAAATATAAATAAAAAAAATAATATAACATTAGATGGTAAACACAGTGAATATGTAAATGATTTTAATAAATCAAAAAAAGAAATTATACCTAAATTAAAAGATAAAATAAAAGAGTTAAAATTAAGATTAATAAATGAAAATTTACCTATTGAGAAAGAATTAGATATAAAAGATGAGATTAATAGTTTAAAAAAAGAGATAGCAGACATTAAAATGAAAGAAAGTACATATTATCTTGATAATTCAAAACATATTTTTGATTATTTTGAAACAAAAAAAGATATTGCCGAGGGCAAAAGTAAAACTACTTTATTAGATAATTTTTTTAATATTAATCCCTCTACTATAAATAAATCTGATAATGAACAAAATCATGTTCAACAATATCTAACTAATATAGATGAATCATTTATAAATATAGAAAATTTTATCATCCAATCTGATATTTGTAAAAAATGTGGCGATGGAGAAATGATAATAGTTGAAAGTGAAGGCATATTAGTGTGTAATAATTGTTCTCATAATGTAAAGTATTTAGTTGACAGTGATAAACCCTCTTATAAAGAACCTCCTAAAGAAATATGTTTTTATGCATATAAAAGAATTAACCATTTTAGAGAAATATTGGCACAATTTCAAGCAAAAGAATCTACTTTAATACCTGAACATGTTCTCGAAAATGTAAAATTACAAATAAAAAAAGAAAGATTACAGTTAAGTCAACTTACAAATAAAAAAACTAAAGAAATGTTAAAAAATTTAGGATATAATAAATATTATGAGCATATTCCATTCATAAAAGATAAACTGGGAATAAAACCTCCTATAATGAGTCCTGAATTAGAAGAACTATTATGTAATCTATTTATTGATATACAAGCCCCATATGCTAGATATTGTCCCGATGATAGAGTTAATTTTTTAAATTATTACTATACTGTTTATAAATTATGTGAACTTCTTGAACAAAGAGAATTTTTACCATTCTTTCCAATGTTAAAAGATCGAGAAAAACGTATTGAACAAGACGAAATATGGAAAAAAATTTGTATAGAATTAGATTGGGAGTTTATTCCTACTGTTTAAATATTGCTTAATATAAATAATTTTTAATTTATTCAAATAAATTAAAAATTAAAAATATACAAATTAAATTATTAAATCTAAATTGTTAGAATAATACAAATAAAATTATCTAGGGAATCCTACTAGATTTGCTCCAATTCCAAGTCCGGCACCACTACGAGCCTGAACAGCCATGCTTGGAACATATGTATCAAGGATACTAAATGTAGCAGCGGCGGTAAGAGCTATAAGGGCTATTTCATCAAGATTAAGAGATTTCTTAGGAATGGCAAAAGCAGCAATGGCTACCATTAATCCTTCTACAATGTACTTAATGGCTCTTTTAATAAGATCTATAAGGTCTACTCCTAGCATTATATTATTATATAAGAAAAAAATATATACAATCTTATAGGCTTAAATAGATATCATATTTAAAATTATAATGAGTAATTCTATTGATAAAAAACCTAAAGGGGTAGAATTAAAGAACAATCCTAATGGTACACCGAATCATAAGTATATAGATCTTTTAGATGAAGACAAAAGTATTGCCGGTCAAACTTTTACTTGTTTATCTTTTATTTCTCCAGAAAAGATTATTAAACAAAAAGAAATGTATTTTTTTGAAAGTTTTATAAAACAATGGGATATGTCTAAATCTTTTGAAAAATATAGCCAATTTCTTAGTTTTCTATCATATAAATATAACATTAATTATGATGATTTAAGTAAAGATTTACAAGAATTTTGTACTTCAGAAAAAGACAGTATTATTAACGGTACTTTATCAGATGAGTATAAAAATTATTTAGATGCTAATGAAGATAGATTAGAAAAAGAGTTTAATGAGGTTTGTGAGTTTCAAACTAATACACGAGGAATAAAGGTTCGAGGTTCTTTCCCTTCACAACAAGAAGCAGAATTAAGATGTAAAATGTTGAGAGAAGTAGATCCACATCATGATGTTTTTATTGGACAAGTAGGAATATGGATGCCATTTCATCCTGAAGCATATAAGACAGGAAAAGTAGAGTATTTAGAAGAAGAATTAAATCAGTTGATGAAAGAAAAGAAAATAAATGAAGAGAAAGCTACACAGGAGTTTGATAAACGTGTTAGAGAAACAAAAGAAAAAGCTATGGAAGAGAATAAGAAAAAGGCTGAAGAGACTGGTAATATGTTAACTCAAACAATAAATGCTGATGGAGAGTTAGTAGGAGTAAATAGTATAAATAGTATAGAAAATACTCTTAATAACGATGTAGCAGTAGCAGATTTAAAAAAAGAGTTATTTGAAGGAGACAATGTAGTAATTGATAAAAAATCTGATCATGGATTGATGGAAGTAATAAACAATAAAAATAAAAGCAATTCTGTTCAAAAAATTCAAGCAGCTTTACGTGGGAAATTAACTAGAAATAATATAAAAAATGATAATGATAATGATGATAATTAATAATAATTAATAATAATTAACAATACATTAATAATACATTAATAAAAAGTTATGTAAATATATGTGTTATTGAAAAAGTATTATAGTAAAAGTATTATTACAAAAGTGTTATGGAACATTAATATAGATTTTTTACAAAAAATTGATATATAAATTATTTATATATTAATTATAAAATGCCAAAGACTAAGACTAAGCGATGTCCATATAATGGGTGTAATGAAAAGATTGCTCCAGCGGCAGCATTAATTGGACAATGTAAATGTGGTAAATGCTTTTGTGTTGTCCATAGGCTTCCTGAAGCTCATGAGTGTACATTTATAAAAACCGCAGAGCAATTAAAAAAAGATAAAGAAGATAAGCTAAAAAAACTAGAAGAAATGAAATGTATTGCTAATAAGATAAATAAATGTTAAAGAAATAATTAACATTACCATCTAGATTTTCGAACATTAATTTTAGGACCAGCACTTTTTCTTTTTGAAGAATTAGGGTCATAAGCTTCATCTTCATCATCTGAATTAAGTTCTTTCGAAATTTCCCAAAATTCTTTTGAACCCAATTTAAAATCTCCATGTGGTTCAGCTTTGTACCAAAAAATCTGGTCTTGTAATTTATTTGATTTAGCATTATTATTAATTACAAGACATTCATAATTCTCTGTACACTGATCCATAACTTGGCAAAATGATTCAAATGTTGGAAACATACCAGCATAATTTTCCCATATACGTTTTCTATTAGATATATATGGCTCACGCAATATAAAGACATAATCAATATTTGTTCTTAGATTTGGAGGAATACCAAGAGGGTACTGCATTGTAATTACTAGCATAATTTTCCAATGACGCCCATTCATAAATAATAGACGCATCATTTTGTCCTTTGTCCATGTATTATCAAACAAACAATCATCTAATATTACAAAAGCCCTAGGATCTATGCTAGATTTTTTATATTGTTCTATTTCTTTCTTTACAGACTTGAGAGCAGCTTTTTGTCGTTTCAATATATTTTCAATAATCGCTGAATTATATTCATCATGAATGAATAGTTTAGGAACATGGGAAGCATAGAATCCATTACCAGCTTCTGTCCCCGAAACAACTGTACCAATAGGTATGTCTTGGTGATAATAGAGTAGGTCTCTAACCAAATAACTTTTGCCGGTATCACGACGACCTATAAGTACTACTACAGGTCCTTTATTTTCATTAGGATTAAATGATATTTTTTGCATTGAAAATTTTTTTAATTCTAAAGTCATATATTCTGGATATTTATAAGATTTAAAAAGATTATCCGCAAAATTAGTTTAAAATCAAAGAACTAAATGTAAGAAAAGATAATGGAGCTAACTTATAAAAAAAACGATAACACTGAACTTTTTAAAAGTTTTGAAGACTTGGATATATTAAATATGACTAACTTACAAAATTATTCTCCAATTTACGGTAAATTTTTTGCTTTAACTGATACAAATTATAATAGTATTAACCTTAATAATAAATTTTATTTAAATAAAGTTTTATCTAAACCGGATGAAAAAACATTTATAGCATCATTAAATAATAAATTAGAAAAAGAAGTTTTTTTTAAATTAAGTCCTATTTTAGAACCTATAAAATATTTGTCTGGAAAATATGATAATTATGATGAGACTTTGTTTACTTTACCTAAATTATGTGATAAAGATACTAATAAAGTTAACAATGTAAATAATTCAGCCTATGTAGATTCATTTGCTTCATATTTAACAAGTCAGTTACTTCATAGTCATGGGTTTTTACACGGGATAGATTTTTACGGTTCATATATAGGAATAAAAAATAATTTTGATGTAAATATTTATGATGATTTAGAATATCTATATGAGAATCCTTTTTTTCAAAAAAATCAAGGAGAATTATTTATATTAGATAATGTTTTACAAGAAGATATAGAATATAATTCTTCAAGAAATTATAAAAAACCGTTAAATGTTAACGAAGAAATAAATCCGGAAATACTTACTTTATCTGATATAAAAGATTTATCTGAACTAGACAGTCTTTTTAGTAATGAGAATAATGATAACAGTTTAAAACCCGAGGTATTATTTTCTAGTGATAAAATTAAAGATACTAATTTAAATTGGAGTAGAGGTAGAAGCTCAACAACTTGTTCATCAAGAACTTCAATTACGCGTAGCGACGAAACATGTTCGGAGAAAAGTATGAATTCGGGGTCTGCTAGCGGAAGTGGTTCTTATACAGGAAGTGGAACCGGTTCTTATACAGGAAGTGGAACCGGTTCTTATACTGGAAGCATCTCTTCTGATGAATATATAAATGCCCAAATTAAAAAATTTCCTATTCAAATTATATCGCTTGAAAAGTGTGAAAATACATTTGATTATCTTTTGGTGAATGATAAACTTAGTGACAGAGAACTCAGCTCAGCAATATTTCAAATTATAATGTCTTTAATTGTTATTCAGAAAGTATTTCATATGACACATAATGATTTACATACAAATAATATTATGTATATTTCTACAAAAGAAAAATTCCTTTATTACAAGTTTAATGATAAACAATATAAAGTTCCTACATTTGGAAGGATTTATAAAATAATAGATTTTGGAAGAGCAATTTATAAATATAAAGGTAAGTTTATGTGTAGTGATAGTTTTCATTCAAAGGGAGACGCGGCAACCCAATATAATATAGAACCGTTTTTTAATGAAAAAAAACCCAGACTAGAGCCAAATTTCAGTTTTGATTTATGTAGATTAGGTTGTTCTATGTATGATTTTTTTGTTGAAGATATAAATAATGATAAAAAAGGTTGTTCAGAAATACAAAGAATTATTATTGATTGGTGTTATGATGATAAAAAACGTAATATACTTTATAAAACAAATGGCAATGAGAGATATCCAGAGTTTAAATTATATAAAATGATAGTCCGGACAGTTCATAGACTTGTTCCATCTGAAATTATTAATTTACCATATTTTTCTAAATATTATGTTAAGAAAAAAGAGGCATTTAAATGTAAACACTTAATGAATATTGATGAATATCCAGTATATACTTAACTAAATATACAAAATTAATATACAAAATTAATATACAAAATTAATATACAAAATTAAAATATTTATAAATTAGTTTATTTATAAATATTTAAAAAGTAGCATCACCCGTATACGCTGGAGTAGGTCCTTTCGAGGACACAGGACCTCCAATATAGTCATTTAAATAAAATGCTAAAAAAGAGCTAATATAAACTATTAAACTATCTCTAATTAAATACTTGGTATTTACTTCACTCTTTTGGATGTAATGTTGATCTAAAAATTTACCTACAACAAATATAAGCGCGATTAATCCTGAAATAATATAATTATCCATTAATAAAAAATATCATTTATTTCTTTTTAAATTAACGCATATCTAAGATAAAACTTCTATATCATCTATTACAGGATTGTTTAATTTTAAATCTCTATTTAAGTCATTAACGTCTTCAATTCCTAAACTAATATCTTCTCCAATAACTAAAGTATCTTCATTTTCTTCTTCTAATCTCTCATTCTCTTCTTCTTCTGCTCTTAGTCTTGAAATCTCTTCTAGTCTTTCATCTGTTTTTGGAGCATCAATAGTGCTTTCATTACCATCTTCATTTATAGCATTATCTACATTGGAAAATTTTAGTGATGAGTTTTCATCTTTTACAATATTTTCAGGAGTAGAAGTTTTTACAATAATCTGGTTATTAGGTGAGGGTTCTGACGTTTCTAACTTTATATTATCTATATTACCCCCATCATTATCTATATTTTGTTTATTATCTGGATTATCTACATTATTAATTTCATCTTTCTCTAATGTTTCCACCACATTATCAGATTTATCAATAATTACATCTTCCTTAACATCTATATCTTGCTCTTCTGTTTCATCAATATACGCTTTTAAGATATTCTCAATTGGCATAGTATCTCTTACAGCATTTAAGATACATTCTTTAATTAATAACTCTAGTTCTCTATTATGTTTTTGAATTTCTAATGGCTTAATGTCTCGTTCAAATAAATATATATTTGTATATAACTTGCGAGCAACATTAATATATATACGATGAATAAACTGCTTCGAATTAGGTATATCAATATCTACTTTTTTTTGTTTTTGACCGACTCTCACACATGTGAGTGCTTTAAGTTGAACTACATGTACACATGAAATTAGTTCTTCTAAATATCCACAATTAGATACTTCTTCTATTCTTTTACATTCAGTATCTACTATACTATCGTTCCAACTTGGAATACGTGTTAAAAAAGTTTGAAATGTCATCAAATATTGTTCCTCTTCATTGCTATCAACACATAAGTCCCATGCTTCTTTAAATATAGATTTTAATCCTTCAATGATAGCAGGAGTGATAGTATTTACTAATCTTACACACCACTCATTTTTTGATTCACTTAAACTTGCCAATGAATAATCATCCATTTACATAAATGAAATATTTTCTAAATCAATGTCAGAACGTAAAAATATAAATATTAACATAAATGACATCAATAATTTTTCATCTCTAAATTCTCCCTTAATTTTACAAAATGCCAAAAGATATTGGTATTTTTTCTTTTTTGGAAAATCGCTCATTTCTAAGTATTTAATAATATCTAAACTACTGAACCCCTTTTCATATAATTTATTTGATAATATAAGAATATCTTCATAAGTGTTTATATTTTCTGGTTTAATAAATTCTTTAAATTTTTGTTTACTACCATCATTTTTCTTAAAACATAAATCTAAATTGTATTTATGAAGGTTAATAGTTTTATTTTTGTATACAGGTTCTGGTATATATATATCACATAATCTTGATAGTATTGGTTTAAGCAATCTATATTTATTTTCAACTATAATAAAAAATCTTGTTGTATGACTAAATAATTCTATACATCGTCTTAATGCTGATTGAGCATCTGTAGTAAGCTTATCAGCATTATTTAATATTACAGTTTTAAAACTATATTGCTGTTTTATATTAGTCTTTGCGAAAAATTTTAATTCTTCTCTAATAAATTTAATCCCTTTACCATGCGCACAATTTACATCCATAATATAATCATCCATATTCTCATTATTATCATCGGTTTTATTATATATTTTTTTTACAAATTTATCTACTATTGTACGTTTACCACTTCCACTAGGACCATGAAATATTATGTTAGGTACTTTCTTAATTTCTAGCAGTTTATCTAAACGCATACTAATATTTTTATGAATATCTAATTGTTCCATTAATTTAATATAGAAATGCTTATTAAATCAATATTTTAAAATTAGTTATTCGCAATATAACTCATTTAAGTCATAGTCTAAATTCTCTGCCATCAAAAGTATGTAAGATATAGCATTTTTTAAGTTAGATTTTATATTATCTCTACTTTTTTTATTATTTTGATGTATATACTTTATTTGTGCGGTATGAATTTTATCAATATTATTTAATAAATTACTATATAATTCGTCAATTTTATTTATATTTATATTTTTTTTATTAGCATTAATGTTATTTAATATAATATTTTCATCATGACACTCATCACTATCAAAACGCATGTGGCCCTTAACCAAAATATTAGGCATAGTAATATAAATACTTTTAATACTTTTAATATATATTATGGAAAACTATATTAATCTTAACTTTACGTTAACAAATGATTCTGAAAGTAAAACTCTTAGATTATACAAATCGGAAACTATTAAAAGTGTAAAAATATTACTTAGAAGAGGTTTAGTATGTGAGACGTCGTGGACGCCTCAACAATTACATTACAAAATAAAGTTATATAATAAATACTATAAGGAATTAACGGATGATTGTTCATTAAAAGAACTAATAAATAATGGCATTCTATGGAATAATGATGATATACAGATAATAATAGAAGTAAATTCGGGAAGAGTAATTCATTATTATGATAAAGCCGTTAAAATTCTTAGAGATTTATGTTTAGGAGTATATTTAGAACAAATTAGAGAAGACCCAAATCATAATTATATGTTTTCTTGGAATACTGTAACTGATGAAGATAATATAGGAAATAATCGAGAAAATAATTCAC
>CEQY01396357.1_pt1 | contig 13417 bp, 17 predicted proteins | sample 361391 | NCBI WGS metagenome assembly CEQY01 (sample SAMEA2621075, study PRJEB7988) | marine metagenome | isolation source: saline water (ENVO:00002010), including | reverse complement strand
GATAAACCAATACCCCTCCAGCCATAGGGACGACGGGATAATCCTTCCAAATACTTTCAAGTATGGCTGCCGTATCATCTTCAAAAAAGCCAAAAAACAGTATATTTATATGATCCTGAAAGAAAGAGTAAAATGCCAGATCAGCGACAACCACAGTGATAATCACTATCCCTGCGAAGATAAACCAGATTTGATTTAATAAGACTGAGAAATTAAAGACCGATTTAAAGGGAAGCAGATTTAAGAAAATCCAAATTAGGTAGAGGGGTAAAAATAAGTAGCTTAAAACGATGACATCATATCTGGCCCCAAGAAATAGGGCTTTTAAAATCTCATCACTGCGCTCATCAATAATTTCTGGGGTTCCAAAATAGAAAAGAAAAAATAACCTCGTAATGAAAAAAATGAACAGGTAAAAAAGATAATTCTTAAATAAATTTATTAGTCCACTAAATTCATTTTTCATTTCAATAAAACTTTCTTTTTTAGTTGAGAGGTTATGATTATCCAACTGAATACACCTATAAGCAAGTTGGTAAGAAAATGGGCTCCAATAACACCTTCTATCTCGAAAAAAGCTCCCCCCAGGCTAACAGCAGGAATAAAAATAATTATCAAATGCAGTGTTCCTAAAATGACAGACATTCCAGGCTTACCAATGGCATTATAAAAAGAGCTAATCATTAATCTAACACTTAAAAAGGCAAAGGTCACAGGGACCCACAAGAGATACTTTCCACCAACTTCAATAACATCTTTTGCAGGATTGAATATTTCAATTATTTCAAATCTAAACAAAGCGAGCAGGAGTGCAATCGCCAAGCACCAGACAAAACTTAGGAAATAGCTAGACTTCATAATCTGTTGAACTCGATCAAATTGTTTGGCTCCATAGTTTTGACCCACCAGAGGAGCTAATGCAGAGGATAGCGCGTAAATATAAATCAAAGAAAACGACTCAATTCGATTGACCACCCCATAAGCAGCAATTTCGGCTTTACCAAATCTAGCCACTATGCCTGTGGCCACCGCTATGGCCAAAGGAGAGAGAAGATTTGTGCCTGCGGTGGGAATAGCGATATGAATGATTTTTTTCCAACTTGATAGAGCTTCAGCAAAACGAGGAATACGCCAATCAATCATTCTGAATTTGAAATGCAGGTAATAAAGTGATGCTATCAAGGTCACCGCTCTGGCAATCACTGTTGCGATAGCCGCTCCTTTTACTCCATAAGCGGGTATGAAAGACCATCCAAAAATAAAAATAGGATCCAAAATAATATTTGTTATAGCCGCAACAAACATTATTGTTGAAGCTATTTTCATTTCTCCAGCTGCTCGAATAGCACCATTTCCCGCCATAGGAACCGTAAGAAAAACCATTCCTGGCAGCCACACTTCCATATAACTTCTCACAATCGGAAGAGTCTCTTCGGTTGCTCCCAAAACTTTAAACACTGGGTCGATCAATTGAAGACCAACTACGATTGAGACGATAACGATTAACAACCCGAAGGTAAGCCCATCCGAAGTATATCGGCGAACTCGATCCAAATCATCCTCACCTAAACTTCTTGATACTACTGATGACACTGCTGTGGCGGTGCCAAGTGCCAAGCTAAAGAAAATCATGACCACAGGAAAAGTTAGACTAATAGCAGCAAGCTCTGTAATTCCCAATTGCCCGATAAAATATGTGTCAGCGATATTAAAAGCAATGACCGAAAGCATCCCCCAGGTCATCGGAATACTGAGTGAGAGGATTGTCTTTAATATTGGTCCTCGAGTGAGGTCTTTACTCATTTTTAAAATTTTTCCTATCAAAACTGCTTTACAGTATTATAATGAGGTAAAAACATGGAGTCTATTTGTGAAGATGGAGCTGAGGCCGGGGCAGAAACTGAGTGTTTTGGTCGTAGATGATGAGGAAGATATTCGTGAAACTCTGAGAATGTTTCTCGAGATGATGGAGTTGTTCACCTTTATAGTCGAAGCGGTAGACGGTTCAGACGGATTTAAAAAAGCTCAAATCCAACAATTCGATCTCATCATAACTGATCTCACCATGCCAAAAATGAAGGGTATTGAACTGATCTCAAATTATCAGGCTTATGAAAACTCCCTCAAACGAGAAAAGAAAACACCTTTTATTATTCTTTCGGCAAATGTCGGCGCAGCAGAAGTAAAATTGGCAATCGAAATGGGTGTAAGAAACGTTGTCACCAAGCCATGTACAGCTGACGCATTTGTCTCAAAAGTCCAAGAAGTACTTAAAAAGAACTCTAGAGAAAAACTAAAGATCACCAAATCTGAAGAGAGTTAGGCATCCATTTGAGAGTCTAGATAATTCCTGATCTGACGCTTAGAACCTTTTACAATATTAACTTCACGCTCCGACGTCTTATGCGTCTTCACATTCGATTGAGGATGCGCACGCTCAAAAATAAGCTCTAATTCAGAAGTCTGTGTTTGTTTTTTTGAGTTCGTTCTATTTCTAATTGATACTTTTGCCTCAGAGTCAGTCAGAAGCTCTCTTAGGAGAATCAACTCTAGGGCCGTGTCAGCTTGAGCTTCACCTCCATTCATAAAATCAAGCTCAGATTGATTAAAAGAATGTCCAGGTATTTTCACTTTGCAATAGGCAATTCCGCCTAGAGCTTTTGACTTAATTTCAACCTTTTCTCCGTTATCCATAGCGAAACTAAACAACGACAAAAGTAATTGCTCCAGTGGCTCTTCCTTTGAAAACACAGAGAACTCTTCACTCAAATCTGTCTCAAGAATAACTCCATTTTCAAAGGCCTTATCTTGAACCCCATCTAGCGCACTATTAAAACTTGTTTGAAAATTCGCAATACTTCTTTCAGGAGTGCCTTTTGGAAGCTCAATCTCATAGACCGTTTCTTCACCCATGGTATTCATTTTTAATAGAGAGTCCTCTAAACGCTCTACTTCCTTAGCCAGGTCACCATACTCTGAAGCAAAAAAAGCTTTAATATTTGGAGTCTCAACTAAATCAAACAACCTATCTATCACAGCACCAGCTGAATGAGCTTGTTTATCTAGCGCTTGAACTTCTCTCATTCGCGTCTTTTCTCTATAAATTGTAACAAAGCTTATTAACCCAAAGCCGACCAAAGAGAGAATTACGATAGCAAATGAATAAGTGGTTTGTGACCTTGCTTGAGCAAGAGACCCCATGATCATTGAGTCTAGTTGATTTCTAAGACTCTCAAGTTCCGAATATTTGTCGATAATATTGGATTGATAAATATCTACTTCCCCTTGCATGGAAGAGAGTCGATTTAATTTTTGATCAAACCAATGATAATCTGACTGAAGATTATTTAGGATCTTTGCCATGGGTGCAGCGACCACAGACTTTAAATCGTCCAGACAACTTGAAGTCATTTTTTTAAAATCATCTGTTAAAAATTGAGAGCCTTTATCTTGAACCATCAAAGCAGTAAAGGTTTGAGTAATTCTTTGGAAACAAATATCATTTCCAGATTTTGCCTGGGTCATTTGGTTGACATTCTGCCCGGCCTGAAAAAGCAATGTAGAGCCAGCAATTAAGCCAGTTAAACAAATTCCAGTGAATGAGATAAGCCCTCTTCTTGAGGTGAGATGCGAGATGATTCTTTCCATAATATTCTCCAGTATCAGTTCCATTTGATACTCCCCATCATTCTCTCAGTACTGACAAACCATCGTCAAGCATAGCAAATATTCCGCATCAGTAATTTCAAACACTTAGATCTGTGAAGTTTTTTCAAATTTTAGGCAATTTTAACAAATTCCGTATCTGGCCGTATATAATTACTTATGTTTGCGGAGAGACGAATTCCATTTTCCGTTTGTTTGAGTCTGATAGTTCATGGGCTGCTCTTTGGCTTTGCTCTGCTTCCCGATATATTCCCTAAAGATATGATCAAAATGGGAACCTCAGCGCATAAATTTAAAGTCAGCAGGATCAAGTCAGAGTCTCCCTTAGAAAGCAATCTTATTTCTCCAAAAGCACCTCAACCAAAAATAACCCCTGTCCCACAAATTAATAAAAAACGAGATCTTAGTTTAAAGGACCTCGCTGCCAGCTTTGACAGTGTTTCAACCTCCCAGGCCGCCCCCTCTAAAAAACCTACAAACGATAAACCTGGACTAAGAAGTAATAGCGGCAATGGTATTAATTATCTAGGCAAGTCTGTGAAACAAGATTTAAAAATGAGTCAAATGAACCTCATTCCCCCTGCAGTAAGACAGCAGTTACAAAATACATTTAGCTCTATTCAAGTTGATCGAGAAAGCGCTGATACGGACGAACTTAATAAAGACGAGTTAGTATTTTATAGTTTCTTTAATCGAGTTGGTGAAGCTTACTTACACGCTTTTGTTGAGGAAATAAATGCTTATCAAAAGCGCTATCCAAGCAAAAAGTATTCACTCCCCTTTCCTGAAGAACCAACTGAAGTCATGGCCGAAATAACCTATGACGAGAATGGAGACATCTTGCGAATTAAAACATTGAGGTGGTCGGACGTAGGCTATTTCCAAGATTTTTTCATGAACGTCATGCAAGCCCTAGATGCCCTTCCAAACCCTCCGGATGAGTTGATAAAACCTGACGGTACATTTTCCATTAAGTACAGTTTGAAAATTAAAATTTAATTGTAAAAACTGGTTTAGCTAAGAATTCACGAATTTGGGTTTTCCAGTCCACCTGATCAATTTCAAGAAGGTCTTGATTAATTCCACGGATTTCAGCATTTAAAGCTGTCTTTTCGTCTTTTCTCAATTTTTCTTGGGGAATCATTTGCAAGAGAAAATCTCTTTCTTGCACTTTCCTATCATAATAATATTGATAAATTTTGTCCGAGCCAACAATCTCTTCTACCGAAGGCACATCCTTAGCCTTTAGCGTTCCGTTGACATAAGAGGCAATCATTTGTTTTTTGGTTTCACTAGTAAAATTATTATGCACGATCTCCCTCCCGATAGAGGCTTTCGATATCCCCTACCATCATTTGTCTCGCATTATAGTAAAACTCTAATGTTCTATGCCTTTCAAGACCGAAGATCTCCTGCAGGTCTTCGATTGAAAATCCTTTCACTTCTTTGAGATAAAAAATGGCCCTTGGAAAAAGTCCCATTGAGAAAAAGCATTTGTATTCCTCACTTATGGGATTTGTACTAAAAGAATCAATCTGACTAGAACCTTCATTCAAAGATTCAGGGCCTCTTTTCATTGCTAATTCTAATGTTTCACTTAAAAGCTCGTGATAAAGAAACTTTTTTATCGCCCTTCTTTGAGTTTTATCAAGTGGATCTAACTCTTTTTTCTGAAGAAAACGTTTTTCACGAACTAGATACACGGTATAGGCATCCATTAAAAGTTCTCGAGCTATAGCTCGATCACCTGTTAATATATAACTGAAACCAAATAGAGGTTGGACCAATTCATCCATGAGATTATTGAGCTGATATTGCTTCATATTAAAAGTTTAGAGAAATCCTGTTAGATAAGCAAACAAATGCGTCGGCAACTATTCTCACCAGAACGTATTTTCAAGCACTTGAAGATTCTCTTACGTAAAAACTAAGGTTTGTGGGTATTTTGACCGATAATACTATGAGAGGATTTAGTATGAAAAAAATCATTTTAGCATTTCTCTATATTAGTTTAAGCCTAAGCTTCATAGGCTGTACCCAGCAGTCCAGTGACGATGGAGGAGGCTCAGGTCAAGATCAACAAGGTGGCGGCGGAGGTGGCCAAGACTTTGGAGGTGACGGCGGTGGAGGTGATACCGGTGGTACTGGCGGACAATGTGCAGGAACAACTGCCGATGGCACAGGTTCAGGAACAGCGATTCATCATTTTTATCCCTTAGTGGCCGGTGGAGAATCTTGGGTTCCTGGAAATTATGATTTCCAAAATGATCCTGAAACTAGCACTTTCATTAGTTTATCAGATGCAAGTATTATTTTTTCTTCAGACTCTAAACTACAATTTAGACTCAAAGTAAGACCACAACCAAACCCTCCTGCGGGAGAGGAATACTGTTATGGAAGAGCAACAGGACAATCCGCTGATGCTCATACTTACACAAAATTACAATTTACAGTTTATCTAAGAGATATAAAATGCGATCAGCCTAATGCAGGAAATCCTTCACAATGTGATTCAGGCTTCTATCTTGGACCTCGCTATAGACCTCAAATGATTGGGCCGGTAAATGTTGACTCGTGTTCAAATATTGTCGACATTGGAAGCTTAAGAAATTCTACTCAATATGGAACGACAATTGAAATAGCTAATGTTCAATCAGATAGTACTTGTCAGTTTAATGATACTTTTTGTCCGGCTGGAGACAATGTGAGAGCCGCTAGTTGCTGGCATGTCACTCTTCAAGTCGTAACTGACTTCACTCAAAGTTTTAACTAATTTTTTTCATAGGAATCAGGGGTCGCGGATTTTTGCCGCGACCAAACTTCCGTTCGACCGAAAAGCGAAATCCCAATAAAACCTCGAAGCTTCATTGTATCTTTCTTTGAAAGACGCATAAAAGCTTTATATGTTTTTCCCTTTTGGGGATCATATATCGTTCCACCGGACCATTCTCTTCCATCAAACTTAAAGTTTTTGAGGTTTACAAGTCCAATGAGCGGCTGCTTACGCTTTGACTTGTCTGGGTTATGAATATCAAACTTCACATCAGCCTTTCCCTCATAAATATCTTTCACCCAAACAATCTTGCCCTCAAAGGCATCCCCTTTAGGATAAATTTCAACAACACCTTTTTTATTTTCAGATAACCAAAAGCCTACAATATCTGTTGGCTCAGCTTTAAATTCACCAAAAGAGTTAAGACTGAAACTTACTAGCAATAACCTTACAAATATTTTTATTAAACGCATAAGAAACCTCTACAAATAATCCCGGACAAGTAATATTAACCTCGTTAATCCCCTCCCCCAAGATATCAAAAGCTAACAATCTAACTCCATCTTCAAACAAATCTCGAGCCACATTATCACACATCTCTTTAATATTTTCAGGTAAGTCTACTTTTTTAAACTCTGCACCCTGAGCAATATTAGCAAGAAAAGCTCCTTTAGGCGGAGTCTTTAGGATTGAACCTATTTCCTCACCATCCATATATACTGAACGATACTCACCAGCTGTCTGTACTTCTTTCACAAAGGGCTGACAGACGATGGCTCCATGAAATTCTTCTACTTTGGCCATAAACTTATCTCGAGCCAGAGACAAACTTACTTTTTCAACGCCTATTCCAGAGTACAAATCCAAAGGTTTTAAAATGACTTCTTCATGGCCTTTCAATTTCATTCTTTCCAAAAAGGACAAGAAGCCTTTTTCAGAAGAGCCGATATAACTTTCGTGAGAATGAGAGAGGTCTTTATAAGCTACGAGCTTTTCATTATATTTCATAATCTTTAAAGGAGTATTCAGAACCTCACATCCAGTTTGATTTTGAATAAAATCAAGCATCCAAAGATATCGTTGATATCGGCTGTCATAAGGAGGATCGATTCGCATATGAATAATATCTGCTTTATCGATTATTTTTACGACCGAAGACTTTTTGACCATGGAAGCTAAGTAATAACCGTCCTCTTTGAATTGCCCCTCAAACTCAAATAGCGAAAGTTTAGCTGGTTGATCGTTGGTAATAAAAAAATCGTCCTCAAATAAAAGGTAAGTTTCGATACCCATTTGCTGAAAGGTTAATGCCATCATCAAAGTGCTATCTTTCTTAATATTTAATTTTTCTAAAGGATCAATAAAGAATATATGTGCCACTAATATATCTCTCTTTCTAAAAAGGTTAAGAATTTTCCATCGCCTTCAAAACTACCATACTTTTTTTGTATCCAGTGAAAAAACTCTTTTAAACTTTTATTCGATTTTACAAAAAGCGACTCGATTCGGTTTTGCTTTGCGGAGTAAGTACTAAAAGCTGCAAACCTTGCGTTGTTCCAAGATTCCTTGAGTGGCCAACAATGAGTCAAGTCCAATTCACGGCATTTACTCTTCATCGCAGGTCTAAAATCATTTTCGAGAAACTCACTGAGTGCAGCTTCATGATCTTTTACTCCTCTATACATCTCATTGAGTTCACTTGTCTTCAGAACGATAAGTTCCAAAATCTCTCTAGATTTTTTTTGATTGAGTTTTAATTGGGCGGTCTTCTTTTCATCATCCTCATAGTATTTCCGTGCCAAATTTTTAGAAATGACTTCTGCGAAACTTTCATTAAAGGATACATCATTAGAGATAAAAATATGCGTGTGAACCAGCTCATGAAAGATAAGTTCAACTAATTGCCTATCTTTAAGTTGAAAAAAGCTAGACAGTATATTGTCATCAAAAATCCACTGATTCAAAGTCGAATAGGCATAAACCTTTCTCATATAAGTTGAAAAACCTTGCTTCTCTTTTTTGTTTCTATAAGTTTCAGCGCTTGTTTTTTTAAAAAAGCCTAAGTAGGGAAAACTCCCGACTATTGGAAAGCTCACCTTAACTGCTTCAACTTTATCTTTTGGTGAGACGATGACAAGATAGGTAACTGCATCAGAATCAAGAAAAGTTGTCTCATCATAGATTCCGGTAGGTTCTACATCAAAATATTTGTAAAAATACTCCTTAGCCTTTTCAATCAATCTTATTTTTTCTTTATGTTCCTCTGAAACTTGAGGATCCATGAGGACTCGATCATTGTTTTGGGCCTTCCACTCCAGTCCAACTTGACCAATTCCCTGTTCAATAAGATAGCTTGTCTTTGCGCAGGAAAAGATTAAGCAGAAACAAAAAAGCTGAATGAATTTAGACATGATATAAGTTTAGTGATTTTATCTAAAAAATCCAAGATAAGCCTGCGGTATAAGTAATATTATCCTCGGCTTGGTCTACCTCAAAGTCAGGCATTACAGTTTTAGCGGCCACAGTGAATCCCATCAATTGAGTCAGACGAAAGCGCAAAGAAAAAGAAGCATAACTTGAACTGAAAACCTCTTGATCTTGCTGTATAGTAAGGTCGGCTTCACTCGAACCATCATTGAGTGTATATACGGTATCTCCTGAAGTCGTAAATTGAGCGTATCCAATAGAAAGACTTGGGATTATTCTAGATTTTCTTGAAGCAAAAGCCTGCCTAATTCCAAATCCCTGCACTTGAGTTATGACAGTACTATCTACTTTTAAAATTGTGATTGATCCGTCTGTGACAGCCCTATCATCGATAAGGTTTTCAGTTGTATGCGAAAAATTAAATTCTAAAGCGGTGTATTCCCAAACAAACCAAGCTATATTGGCTGAATATCCGGTGGACCGCGTTTGGGCCGAGCCTGGCTCGGGATTCGATTCCGTTTCCACTCCATTTATTTGTCTTACAGAAAAAGAGTAACCTAAATTTAAATCGACATAGCCTGATACAGCTGTAGGCATAAGAAATAAAAGGATAAAACTAAACCTATAAAGCATCTTTCTCCTGTCCTAGGGAGCCGACTTTCTCGTAACAATAAACGATATGCATCCTATTGCGATAAAAACCAGCATAATTTTCAAACCATAATGCAAGCGGGTGAAAATTAAAGTGCTAGAAAAGACCACTATAATTGTTGTTACCGATGCGATCTTGGCCTTAGGCCTGATCACTCCATTCTTCTCCCAGTCAATTATAACATCACCAAAGACCGGCAAGGAAGTGAGCCAAGAATGCACCCTCGGAGAACTTTTTGAAAACAGGAATGCCGCTAATATTAAGAATGGTGTGGTCGGAATAACGGGAAGTAACGCCCCTATAATGCCAAGGAGGACGCATACCCAACCCAGAACAAAAAGCACCGTCTTATAGGCAAAATTTACCGCCATATAATACCCTACTGGACTAAACCTGGCTTTCTACCATAATCAAAGACGACTTCCCCCTGACAAGAAAGAGCCGTAGCCTGGGTTATTCTCACATCAACCCAATGCCATTGATAAGATTGATCTAGGGATTCAGGTTCAAAATGAACGATCCTAAAGCAGCTGGTTCTTCCCATCCACTTTGTCACTCCTTTCATCTGGCCTTTCTTTTCAACTAAAACTCGAAACACCTTCCCTTCCATCTCAGATCTCAACTTAGCTTGAATATCGAGTTGATACTTTTGAATTTCTCTAAGTCTTCTTCCCCTGATTTCCTTTGTCAGGACATCTTTCATTTTCGAAGCTTTAGTTCCCGGTCTCGCTGAAAAATTATAAGAATAGATAAAGTCGTATTGGGCACGGTCTAAAAGCTCTAAAGTTTTTCTATGCTCTTCTTCTGTTTCATTTGGAAAACCAGCAATGATATCAGTTGAAATGACAATCTCAGGATTAGCTTCTCTGAGTCTTTCCAGTCTTTCTAAGTAATGCTCAATAGAATACTGCCTCAACATTCGTCGAAGAACTGTATTGGAGCCACTCTGGACAGGAAGATGTAGGTGATTTGCAAGTTTTTTGCTTTTACCATGAGCCGCTATCAACTCATCACTGATATCGTAGGGATGACTTGTGGTATAACGGATAATTTCTAATCCCTCTATTTTATCCAATTCTAAAATAAGCTCAGCTAGTGACTCCCCATTTTTCTTACCAAATGAATTCACATTTTGCCCTAAAAGAGTCACTTCTTGGACACCTTGATAAGTCACAAGTCTAGCAACATCATTTACAATTTCTGCTATACTGCGTGACTTTTCTCTCCCCCTCGTAAAAGGAACAATGCAATAAGAGCAAAACTTGTCACAACCCTTTATGATATTAACAAACGCTTGAGGTGAATTATGAGTCACTTTGGTTTCAATTGAATAATTATCTGCACGATCCCAAGAAGTAACTGAAAAACTGCGATCCCCCGAATAGGCCCTATAAACTAGTTCTCCGATATTATCGATAACATCTGTTCCAAAGGCAAAATCAAGCTGTGGATATTTCTTTAACAACTCTTTTGATTCAGTTTGAGCAATACAACCTCCAGCCGCAATTTTAACTTCTCTTCCCGTTTTATTATTCACTTTAAGGTGTTTTGCATTGCCTAGATGTGAATAAAATTTCTGATTGGCAAGGTCCCTGATCGCGCAGGTATTAAAAAGCATGAGATCCGCTTCTTCTTGATCTTCAGTCAAAGTAAAATTAAGAGGCGTTAAATGAGACAGAATTCTTTCTGTGTCATGGTAGTTCATCTGACAACCATAGGTTTTAACCCAGACTTTTCTTTTGGGAAAATTAAGATCACCGACTTTTTTAGATCCGTCAGCGAGAGTTTGGATCTCGGATAGTGCTAATTTATCCATAAGCTCACCTTGTTAAATGGTTCTTATGAATGGTCAGATTTATCAAAGGGTATAATGAATGTAAATAGCCTTCTCATTCCAAGCTGCACATCAATAATATGTTTAATTTCCATGGTTTCCACACATTCGATGGAAAACTTTTACTGGCAATTATGCAGGAAGAATACAAGTCAAATCTCTTCACTCATCTCGAGGGATTTCACTGCTTTCTTCAATGATGAATTAATACAACTCGAAGTATGCCTGACGAATCTGCTACTTTGAGCAAATTTAATTTCAATTGAGGAGGTAAAGCCAAACTCATGGGGCTCAATCTCAATTTTAAGGTCTAAAAGACTTCGGTATTTTCTCTTCAACAGAGATCCGTAGATTAGCTTATACGCATCAATTTTGTTTTTCATAATCCCTCCTACCAATTTCTCTTTTCAATTTGGACCAAAGCCTCATCAATGTTTTTAACTATTAAATGAGTTCTAAATTGGTTTTGAATTAATTTATCTTTAGGCTCGATTTCACTCAATACACTTATTTCATCAAGAGACATATAGAATGCTATTAACCACAACAGGACTAGTAGCCCTGCTATATTTCCTTTACCGACACGATTCATAGCCTTCTCCTTGGCAAAAATTTAATGAGTGAACATACCAAAGTTTATTAATCATCTTCTCAAGTAAGTTGATGTTTTTCTCTAAGTTGCTCTGTAAAGATTTTTTGACTTCAATATCTGAACTCTCTAGATCAACCAATCGATCCATTAAAAAATTTATCATCCTTCGAATCTTGAAGAGATCATACTCAAAGTGTTCTAAATCTCCCTCAGAAGATAAATTGCTTTCCAAACTTCTCGCTTCAACTTCGAGGACAAATAGTCTCTTTTGTAACTTAGAAGACAGATAAGAGGAATTCAAAGATTCATCCTCGGTGCCAAAAGATTGCCCCTGAGTAACAAAAAAAACTAATATTAAAATACATAGCTTTTTCATAATCTCTCCCACTTTCTTTGTTCCCTCTAACTAGCCTTTAAGAGGGGATTAATCTTCATGTAAAAATCAGAATAATTAATAGGTTTTTTTATGTAATGTAGTGGTTCTGAATCATTAAAATGTCTTTCTCTAAGTTGCGCTCTAGAAAATGCCGAAACCATGACAGGCTCAACTTGAGGCATGCTCTCTAAGCAAAAGCTAAAGACCTCCATACCAGAGGTTTCTTCACCCAAGTCGATATCACTAATTACCATATTAAACGGTTTTTCAGTCTGCTCAGCGTCTATCAGTTTTATAATAGCCTTGTCTGCGTCAGCAACCCACTCAATTTCAACTTGATCATTAATCAATAATAACAACTCTTCCACAACACAGTATTGAGAAAAATCGTCCTCGACCACTAGCACACGAATCACTTCCTCATCAGCTACGTCTTTACTCTCTCGCAAATCTGCAAGATAGGAGTTAAGCCAATTGTTTCGCACAATTTCGTTTTTAAACATACTTTCAAATTTAGATTTTCTGTTGTTTTTTAGTTTCATAGTTCTTCCTCTCTGCTATCGAGTTCATTACTCATTAACTATAAAGAGCATGAACTATGCCAACACGAATCACGGAAAATTAACAACTTAGGTTGTTCAGAGAGAGGTTATGGGTAAATATGGAACATTTATTGAGGGTCTTTTTGGGACATTAGCAGGATGTCTTCTATCTGTTTCAAAAGGAGCTTAACACTCTCATTATCACTAGATTCTTCTAACTTTGCTCCCAACTCCGCCAGCTCATCTAAATCATAATGGCTGGCAACTCCTTTAAGTTGATGTCCAAAAGTTCGTACGTCATCATGGGAGTAGTCACCAAGCTTTTTTATCATTGAAAGTTGCTCCAGTTTTTGTTTTACGAACTCAGGCCTCTTTTTTAAAATCCTAGCTTTTATCTTTGCCTCCAAGTCCGATGGAAACTCGATATTCTTAATTTCATTGTCGATTTTTTCTAAGAGTAATCTTACTTTCATTTTGTCAGTTGGCTTTTCAAGTAGATCAGAAAAACCTAATCGGCTCATCTCATTCTTTTCTCTTTGGGAGTTATGAGCAGTA
>CEQY01201293.1_pt1 | contig 13433 bp, 14 predicted proteins | sample 361391 | NCBI WGS metagenome assembly CEQY01 (sample SAMEA2621075, study PRJEB7988) | marine metagenome | isolation source: saline water (ENVO:00002010), including | reverse complement strand
AGCGATTCAGGCCATCGACGAGCAAAAGGTAGCTCAAAAAGGTGAATATATTGGAAAGCTTCAAGATATTGTCATTGAGCTAAATAATAGTCTTGATTTTGAAGTAGGGGGAGATGTTGCTAGGGAGCTTTCATCTTTATATGACTTTGTTCTCTACTCCAGTACTCAGGCCAATATTCACAAGGATAAAGCTCCATTGGAAGGATGCCTGAATGTTCTCAACACACTTTATGATGGATGGTCCCAAGCAGTAAAATCACTTAAAACAGAAAAAGCGGGGAATGCCTAATGACTCCAAATGAAAAAAACTTAATAGAATTTTTAGAAAAGGCTTATGAATTAACAGTCTCTGCACAAAAGTGCGCTCGAGAAGAAAACTTTGATGAGCTCATCTCCATTCTCGATAACAGAGAAAGAGCCATTGCAATTGCACAAACTATGAGTGAAAGAATGAGCTTAGAGCATTCAACTCAAGAACCTGAAACTGTTGCCAAAATTAATAACCAAGTTAATCAACTTATAAATAAAATTCAAAGTCTGGATGAATCGATAACGATGTATCTTCAGGCAGAGAAAAGTAAAACTCAAAATGAAATTGCTAAAACGTTTAAAAACAAAGAAAATTTCAGTGGGTATAACCTAAATAAAACCGACAGATAAATGTGAGTACGATTATGGAAGAACGCATCTCTCAATACCAACTTGTAAAATCAAAATCTGGTCTTACAGTTCCTTTAATTAATGATATCTACCTTCATTCAATGTATAGCCCCACTAAAGAGGCAGAAGGATTTGCCAAACTTCATGAAGAGGCCCTAAAAAGAAAAAGAAATGTTATCATTTTGGGTCTTGGGTTTGGTTATCATATTGAGGAGGTGGCTAAGACCTTAAATAAATTTCACCAAGACTATAGAATTATCGTTATCGAGCCAAATGAAAAACTCTTTCATGACTTCATAGAAAAGAGACAATTTGAAGACAAGAGAATCATGCCTCTCTTTACCAATGATTCCGAGTCACTTTTTTTGAGAGAAGACTTTATTGAGTTTCTCTTAACCTCACCAGCTATTTTAAAACACGACACTAGCTTTATGTTAAATCAGAAGTTTTTTACGAGCTTTCTTCAGTATAGAGCAAGCACCTCTCTATCTCAGCTTAGAAGGTTTTCAAAACATATCGGGAACTTTATTTCAGAAAGCGAGGAAGGAGAGCTTACTGAATATATAGAAGATGTTAAGAGAAAAAAGAATTTTGAACCAAAAGATTTTCTCACTATCGCATTTGATGAACTAACAAGTATTTAAGGATTTACTATGAATAAAATTTTAATCGTGAGCTTAGGCTCCAGTAAACAGGCCCTCAGCTGTGGTTACATGACCCCTCAACTTAGAGAAAATAACCCACACTCAGAGATTCATCTTTTGGTATTAAAAGAAAATCTCGATCGAGTAAAAATGCTGAAACATATTACAAAAATTCACTCTATAGATAGTGCAAAATTGAATCAGATAAAAAAAGGTTCTGTTTTCTCGGACGGATTTGCACTCGATTCCATGTATGAAGATCTAGAGGAGGTTCTAGCGACTGAATGGAGTCAAGTCATCAATCAAAATCATAACACTTTAAGCACTTTAATTACGTCAGCCCTTCAAACAGAATCCCGAGTTGGAGTTTCTCTTACCCCTAGCGGGACCACTTTGCTTTCAAATGATTGGGCGATAAATCTGAACTCAGTAAATACTCAAGCTGCGAGAAAACCTATTGAGACAAATATCATTAACAACCACCTTTTTGGAGCTCCCTGGTTCAATGAGGGAGAAGCAATAAAGATCTCTGAGCAATATAGTGTTCTCGCGGGACAAAATTTTACTCGCATTAGAAATATGAGGGCCGGAGAATCCAAGATTGTTGGTATTTCGTTGAGTCAGGGTTATGACGGGACATATCTTGAGACTGAAGCTTTAACAGAAATAGTTGGTACTTTAAAAGAATCTTCTGAATACATCCCTATTCTATTGATGGATCCAAGAGAGCTAAATCAAAAAACAATCGTAAATGAGTTAAATGCCCTTTATAACAACGAGCTCATTTCAATAAATGTAGATTTTACAGCTTTTCCTGCGATTAGCACTCACCTCGATATCATTATTAGTCCAGCCACTGATTATTTACTTGCGGCAGATCTTCAAGGAACAATTGCACTCGAGCTACGAAATACAGATGCTTTTAAAAATGATCCCTTGGTAACAAACGAAGGATCAAGAGTGATTTTTTACACTGAATCAAAAACCATTTCCTCCGAAATCATTTATGCCGTGAATGAAATATACTCTACTGAGCTTCCTCTAGATACGACAAATGGTGGAGCACTAGTTTATGCTTGCGTGAAAGATGAGTATGGATATTTTTTCTCGCAAATTAAAGGGGAGATCAGTCTACAAGCTGAGCTCAATTATCATCTCAGTAGATCATTCTTTTTTCATATTTTAGGATATCCAGAGAATCAAGCTCTTCTAAACAATATAAAAGAAATGTGCACTAAAGACGAAATTCATGAATTTGTGACTCTCACCAGGTCTGAGCTTACCGGTGTTGTCAAAATTTTATTAGCGACTTTAAGGTCTATAAAGACCATGAGAAATACAAGTGATGGTCTAAATAGTTTTCTTGCTTATTACGATCAATTGCTTGCCTATGGGAATCAAGACAACTTGATTGGACACCTTATTAGATTCACAGAAGGACAAATTGAAAATATTCACGATAGTGATGCTAAAAAGAATCTTGAGCTTATTGAAAAATCCCTTTTCGATTTAAAATCGAATATTCAAAAAATCACTGAAACTTGTGGCATTTTGATTGGAGATCTTTCTGTCGAGAAAACATCATCAATGCAAAAATAGGAGGTTCTTGTGAGTATTCAGGAAGAAATTCACAAAACCATGAAAGAAATTCAGGAGAAGCTTCAATCAAGTCAAAGTTTGAATGAAGACAACTTAACAGAGTTACTTTTAGTCGCATTAATTGAAGAGGAGGGTTAGCTATGAAGGGTAGACTTCTCGTTATCCAACTAACTCGGACTGGTGATCTTGTACAAACAATGCAAGCTGTAAGACAATTTCGAGCGGAGAATCCTGGTATTGAATGCAGCTTAATTGCTCGTAAAAGCCTTGGGAGTGGAATTCACTTTCTCCTAGATACCGTTTTTGAAAACATCTTTTATTTTGACACCAAAGAACTCTTGGTCGAAGGGACTTTCGAGGATGGTAAAAAAGAGCTTAAAAAGTTTCTTTCAACGATCAATCAGGTAACCTATGACGTATCAGTTAATTTTAGTTTTAATAAGAGTTCCTCATATTTGCACTCGCTAATTAACTCGAATCAAAAACTAGGATTATATAGAAATGACAAGACAGAGGTATCTGTTTCAGATCCTTGGAGCCAATTCGTTTATTCAAATGTAATGAGAAGTACCATTAACCCATTTAACTTAGTGGATATTTATCGTTACACACTGGGGTGTAAACAGGTCATGGTCCTTAATGAAGATTGTGAAAAGCCTAGGGAAAAGAATATCGTGATCCACCCTTTTGCTTCTTCGAAAAAGAAAAGTTGGGGAGCCACAAAATGGGTGGAAGTCATTTACAAATTGTCTCATGACTACAGTGATTATAAAATTCATATTGTCGGTGGCCCAAATGATGTAAGTGAGTCTCACAAGATTCTTCATTCACCAGCGCTGAAAGATCTTAATGGACGTTTAATTTCGCATGTAGGTAGCTTTAAGATCAAAGATACCTACAGTCTCCTGCAGGAGTCTGAGCTTTTCATAGGTCATGATTCACTGGTATCCCATTTAGCCGCTGAAACATTAACGCCGACCATTGTTATTTCACTTGGAACTGTAAGACCACATGAAACAACAGCCTACAGTGATAAAGTGGTAAATATCGTTCCTAGAAACAAGTGTTTCCCCTGTAAAGTTGAGGAGAAATGCGATTTGCTTCCTTGCCACAATAGCCTTCAACATCAGGTTGTCACAAAAGTAGCAGGTTATTTTCTTAGAGATTCAGGCGAGGAACTTTCTGAAACTATAAAGGATCTTTCTCCCTTTCACACCAGCCAGATTAAAATATACCAATCTGTTTATAATGGTGAAGGTTTGCAGCTTAGAGAAATTACCAAAAACTATCTTGATCTTTCAGATACCTTTAAAAATTTTTACGAAATTATTTTTCAATACTATCTGAGAGGAATTGAGATCAATAACCCCCTTCCAGATATTTCAGAAGAAACGGCTAAGAACTTGGCTCAGTATATCGATGGAACGAATTATCTTTTCGAATTGTATAATTTTGGAGTCAAATACAGCAATCAGATCATCAATGCTAGTGATAAAAAAGACTCGAATGGAGCTGAACTACAAGCAGCGGTTAAAAAATTAGGAGAGGTGGATCAACTTTGCCAAGTGACAAGACAGACTTACCCACTTCTATCGAACTTAGTAGACTTCTTCTATGTCAATAAGGCGAATGCACCAGGAAACAACCTAAATGAAATCGCAAAGAGTAGTTTACTCTGTTATTATGATGCCTCAAATTTAGTTGCTGTTCTTAATGACTTTGTTAAAAAGAGTGTTAATCCAAAGATAAATGTGGCGGAGAGCACAAAAGAGGTTTAAAATAGTGTTATGGCGACTTTAGAGCTAAATCACAAAAAAATTGAAATTAATGAAGAGCATTTTTTTAATGTAAGAAGTCTAATTCCTCAGTTAAGAAGAAAGTTTCCCTTAAACGAGTATAATTTCGAAAGCTTAAAGATGAATGGTAGAGTGCTTGATATTGATTCTGATGATCCAGACTTGATTCGCCCTATTAGTCGAGACGATATCATAGCTCTTGATATCTTAGCGAAAAGAAATAATGAAGAAAACCTTATAGATGACGTCATAGAGTTAGTTAGCAAAATCCTAATACGCCTTGAAACATGTGTAGATTTACTCAAGGAAGACTTAAACGTTGACGCTAAAAAACAGCTCAATACCATTATTATGGCATTGGAAACTTTTATTGTAAGTAGTTCTTATATTTGCAAAAATCATGAGCATAAAGAACTTCTACCTTACAAAGAGCTACAAATACATCTTCTTTCTGTTATGAAAGCTTTATCTGACTCTATAAACAAAGATGACTCTATTATGCTCACAGACTTGCTTGAGTACGAACTGAAAGATAATCTAACCCAGTGGAAGATTCACGTCTTAACAAATCTAAAACATCGAAGTTAAAAGTTTATTCAGACTTTGAATTAAACTCAAGCCAATTGTATCAATTGGTGGATCATATTAATAAAGCTGAAATTTCCCTTACACAAATCAGTAATGACAAAGTTCGAATTAAGTCTCTAGTTGATAACTCTTCAAGCGATATATTTAAGGCGAACTTAGATTTTCACCTTAGACTTCATTCAGAACTTGCAACACTCAAATCTAAAAGTTGGTTTAGCCTTTTGAAAAATAAGAGAAAGTCTGAGTCAAAATCCTTAGAAATCCTAAAGGGTCTTAAAGATAACCCAAATATCAATTCATTTTTAAAAAGTCAGATTGGAATTAGTTCACTTGATATGATTTCCCAATTACATTTTGTAACTCATAAAAAAGGAGAAGTGACCGCCTATCACAATTCTTTGCAGTCCGATCAACAACACCAAATGAAAATATCAGTTGAAGAGTTTAACGATATTTTCAATAGCATTCGAAAATCCAAGCAATCAACCTTCGCAGAATCATTCCTTAAAAGTCACCAGATAAAGTTAGTTGGGACCTGCCTTGCCAAAGCAGCAAGCTTCAAATCCCACAATTTTATTTTAATTGGAACGAGAAACGAATTTATTCCCTTTGCCAAAAATGAAATTGAAAGATTCAATATTTTCTCTCAGATTACTCTGCCCTTGTTCGATATGATGCTTCAGACAAAAACTGAGTCTCAACTCGTTCAAAAGTTGAAAGAAATTCTGAATCAGATAGAAAGTAACTCATTGAATTTAAAGAAAATTCATAGTGAATATCACGTGCAAAGAGTTTCTCTTCTCGGAGAGCTACTCAATACCCTACGCCATGAGCTCTCAAATCCCCTTTTTGGGATCCAGCTTTCGGCAAATCTCCTCGCAGAAGAGTTTCAGGGTGACGATAAAGAATTAGCCGAACAAATTCAAGAAGCCGTTAACAAATCACTAAAGATATTAAATGGATTCAGTAAGCTCTACGGGCCGATGGATCAAGTTCAAAACGTTTCTGTCATCTCGCTTATCAACGAGGTCTTTACTTTAACGAAAAGTGAAACAAAAATGCTGGAGCGTGAAATTAACGTATCCCCCAACCTAATGGAGGAGAACGCAGCCGTAGAGATAACGACGAACTCCACTTCTCTTTCTCAGATTTTTTTCAATCTCATCTTGAATAGTTCACAAGCCATGCAAGACCAAACAGATCCAAAGCCAAAAATTACGATTAGTCTGGAACGTGATTTGACTGATATCAAGATCATTTTTAGTGACAATGGACCAGGCATTCCTGTGCAAAATATTGATGAAATCTTTGATTCTTTTTATACAACCAAGGAAACAGGCACAGGACTTGGTCTCCCTATTTGTCGAAGCCTAGTGAGAAAACTTGGAGGTGACATGTGGTGCGTTAAAAATGACAAGGGTGCTCAATTTGTCCTAGTATTACCACATGAAGGTCTTGTTAGTTGAAGATGAAATCTTAATTCAAAAATCCTTGAAAATGTTAATGGAAAAACGTGGTGCAGAGGTTGTTGCTGTTAGCAGCGGAAAAGATGCCATTTTGGAAATAAAACAACAAGAATTCGACAGAATCGTATGTGATCTTATGCTAACTGACATTTCTGGATTCGATGTCATTGAAGAAAGTAAATCAAAACTGAGTACTGAAGAGATAAGCTCTAAATTTATCATCATTACAGCCTATTCATCATCGCAGGTGATTGAGAAGGCTAATAATTACGGCTGTAAGGTTTTAAATAAACCTTTTGAAAATATTAACGAAGTCATTGAAATTTTTTTAACGAATGAAAGAACTTAAAAATATTGGTCTTGTATTAAAGCCGTCTGAGGTTAAAGATTTTGGTCATATAATGACCAATCTCTTTCGTTGGCTAAAAAAACGTGAAAAGAAAATCTTTTTATTGAAAAAAGAAAGAAAGCGAATCGAAAAACTTATTCCAAAAAGCTTGTTTGAAGAAATTAATTTTTGCGAAAATAAAAAACTCTATAACGAACTTGATTTAATCATTTCACTGGGAGGAGATGGTACGTTATTGGGAGTAAGCAGAAAAATCGCTAACGATATTCCTGTCTTCAGCGTCAATTTGGGAAGACTTGGATTTATTACAGAGTTTTCTCGGATGGATTTTTACGAGCATCTAAACTTAGTTTTGGCCAATAAATTTACCTTGTCTAAAATCTATTTGAACTCAGTAGAAATATACAGAGGAAAGAAAGTTATCGGACAGGAATACTTTTTTAATGATGTTGTTATAACAAAAAATGCCATCGCACGAATGGTGGCAGTCAGTGTTGAAGTTAATGGAGAACATACTCAGGATATCAGAGGAGACGGAATAATTATTAGTTCTACCTACGGATCTACAGGTTACTCCTTGGCTGCCGGTGGACCAATTGTCCATCCCGAAGTTGATGCCTATATTCTCACACCAATTTGTCCTCACTCCCTCACTCACAGACCGATTGTTATATCTGATAAATCCAAAGTAAATATTAAGGTTATTGAGGATATCGATAATGTTAGCCTGACTATTGATGGCCAAAAGGTCTTCCCTGTAGAATACAAAGATACTGTGACGATAAATAAACAGAATGAAAGATATATAAGTTTAGTCAATAATCACGAAAAGACATACTTTCACACATTAAAAGAAAAGTTTGTTTATGGCTCAAGAGAGAATGCAAAGGAATAAGTATGAGTAAAAAACTTCATTTAAGAAAGTTAACGATTCAAAACCTTGGAATTATCGATCAACAAATTGTTCACTTCAGTCCAAAGTTTAATGCCATTATAGGAGAGACGGGATCGGGAAAAAGTTTAATCCTCGATGCAATTGAGCTAATCATTGGCTTTAGAGGCGACAAAAAACTTCTTAGAAAAGGCTCTGACTTTCTCATGGTAGAAGGTCTTTTTTCCACAACTGACGCAAAAATTAAGAAGTTTTTTGAAGATGCTGGCTATCCTTTTGATGAAGATTGCTCCATAAAGAGAATCCTCTATTCAAACGGAAAGTCGAAAACTTATGTCAACCAACAACTAAGCACACAGCAATTCGTAAAAACTTTTGCGCGAAAGTACATAGATCTTGTTGGGCAGTTTGAAAATCAAAAGCTTCTCTCTCCAGAGTATCAGTTAAAACTGTTAGATCTTTATGGACAAAATGGACTGCTTTTAACAGAGTATCGCGACTTATTTCTTCAAATCAAAGAACAAAGACAAGAGCTTGAGGAGTTAACACAAAAAGAAAATACCTTAGTTCAAAAAAGAGATTATTTAGAGTTTCAAGTTAATCAGTTAGATAAACTCTCTCCATCCGTTAGCAAGGAACAAGAACTCATTAAGCAAAAAGAAGAAATAAAGACTAAATTAGAAAGTCGAGAAGTGCTGAATCAAATTAATGAATTATTTGAAGGAAATAATTATGGAGCAGGGCTTTTAGGTCAGCTAGATACCTTAGAAGGTCTTATCTCAAAAGCTGATCTTAGTGAAAAAGATACAGATCATTTTTTATCGGCAAAGGAGCTCCTTCAGGATTTAAATTTTCGAATCAATTTGGAACAGAATACTGAATTTCCAGAGGATGAATATCAGGAAATCGTAGATTCATTGGATGAGTATCAAAAACAGAAGCGAAAATTTAATACCGATACTCAAGGACTGGAAAGAGTTTTCGCGGATTTTAAGAAAGAACTTTCAGAGATTGAAACTATTGACCAGGCAATAGAAAGCCTTGAGATTGAACTTGAGAAAAAATACAAAAAGGCTCAAGAGCTTGCAGGGAAACTTCACAAAAATCGTCTGACAAGCTCTAAAAAACTCTCTCAAAGTTTAACAGAGATGATCAAGTCACTCAGAATGGAAGGGGCAAAAATTAAAGTTAATATTTCTCAAGCCAGTGACTTGAATATTAATGGTCATTCGACTGTGGAGTTTCTAGCTGAAACAAATCCAGGAGAGGGTTTTTACGCTATAAAAGATATTGCCTCAGGGGGAGAGCTTTCAAGAATTCTTCTGGCGGTAAGAAATATTCTAGCCGCTAAAGATAGCATAAGTATTTTTCTCTTTGATGAAATAGATACGGGTATCGGAGGGGAAACCGCTCTTTGTGTGGGTAATGCTATCGAGAGTGTTTCTGTTAACTCTCAGGTTATTACGATTACTCACCTTCCTCAAATAGCAAAATTTGCTGATAAAATCATAAAGGTAGAAAAATCTAGTAAAGCTAGCGCTAAAGGCAATGAAAGAACTATTGCTGCGATTTTTGAACTAGAGGGACAGAGGATGGATCACGAGGTGCAATCTATGATACCTCTAAATTAACCATTTCAAAGCGATTGTCTTTAAATGAGATAAACTTCTTATCCTTTTGAGGAAAGCCACAGTTAAAATATTGAGTTCCATCAGGGAAAGTATGGGCTGCATGTATATGAGTATGACCAGCTATAACACCTGCCAAGTCCTTCTCCTTAATAAGCTCCTTTGCTCCCTCGAGATATTTGGCCCTAGCTTGTGAATAATCAAAAGTTTTTTTACCTCTTCTTTTGGAGTCATTTGAGGCCCACTTAGCAAGCTTAGTAATCACTCCAAAGGTAAGAATTTTATTAGCAATAAATTTCATGACCTCAGAGCTATAAACTTTATGCCATCTTTTAAAGTACTTATTAAAATAGTCCACTTCATATCCATGACAAAAAAAGTATTTTTTAGAATCCAGCATAAGACATTCTCCGTGACTCAAATACCTAAAGTTCTCTGAATAGCGAGGAGTTTGGGCGAAATATTTGTCTAAAATTCCTTTAAAATGAAAGTCATGATTCCCTTCTACAAATATAACTTCTTTGTCTAACTCTAAAAGTTTTTCAACTTCTTCAAAGAAAAATGAATATTTTTTAATATATTCTGGGTGGGAGCCTATTAAGGTGTCGAAAATATCCCCTAAAAAGAAGACCTTATCTGAATGAAGGGTGTGAGAATGGTGACAAAACTCTAAAAATATTCGAGAAGCTAAATCGTCGGGACGTTTTATATGAAGATCTGAAATAAAAACACAATTCACAAAACTATTATAACATTAAGTTTTCATTGTTAAATGGCTTTATCAAAATCAAGATAGCGAAAGACAAAATCATCAATCGTTTTCACATCTTCATCAGTGATTTTGGTATAGCGTAAGGCGATTTTCCACCCTTTGTAATGCAAATTGTTATTTGCTGCGGGTTGAATCTCCTGAAGACTCACTACATCAGCGTCTATAGTCATTGAGCTACCGTCAATATTGAGCTCAATATTTTGAACCTTATCAGCCATTTCGAAAAACTTTCTTTCTGGTTTAGAAACAATAAAAGACAAACCATTAGCTGAAATGTCAAAACACTCTTTGCTAAATAGCTGCTCAACTTGTCTTTGCCCATGACCTAGTTTCTTAAACTTCAAACCCACATTGATCCCGTTTTCAACAAAAAGTCTAAACTTTTTTCTTCTATCCACTTGAGCAATCATGGATGGAATCGTCACTCTCAAATCACCATTAGATTCAATTTGCTTAACTTCTGACTGAAACAAAACTAAGTCTTGAGGTAAGTAGAAATTCAAATTATTTGCACTGGCAGCTAACTCTCCTAGCTGCTTGATGCCTTGTCTTGATGCTGCTCTTACCACAATTTCTTTACGTGCTTTTCGTATAATATAAAAAAACACCTCAACTGTTACTTTTTTCCCCGAAATAAATTTCCATGCAAGAACTGTTCTCTCATCATTCTTTGTATTATTGATGATACTGTCGATGGCATACTCATCATAATTTTTTTCTAGTAAATTTTGATTCGAATTTTCCATCATTAACACCAGTTCTTAAATGGCCTCTCTAACTTTTTTACGGCTAGAGAGGCGGGGCTTAAGATTATTGGCAAATTAATACCAATTTTAATTCTTTAAGTGCAGGGAGGTTTTATCCTCCCCGCCTCTCTATTTATTTTAGTTTGGTCAGTTGTGTTTAGCGTATTAGCTAAAATTATCCAATCAGTCTTAGTGCACTATTTGGAATATTATTAGCTTGTGCTAAAGAAGAAATACCAGCTTGCTTCATCACGTTCGTGGCAGCTAACTTGGCTGTTTCAGAAGCAACATCTACGTCTTCAATTCTAGATCTTGCGGCATCAGTATTTACGGCAGCAGTATCTAAGTTTGTAATAGTCGATTGAAGTCTAGATTGTATCGCACCAAAGTTTGCTCTAAATCCAGACACTTTTTCGATAGCTTCATCAATTGCACCAAGATTATCCTGTGCGCTCTCTTTGTCAGCGATGTTTGTTCCATCAACTCCTAGACTAGAAGCTGTAGCGTCTGTTGCATCTGCATCAAACGATATTCTGTTATTTTCACCTGCGTATGCACCGATATGAAACTCCATTGTACCAGTATCACTTTCACCAGTTAGAAGTTCTTTTCCAGAGAAAGTTGTCGTTTTAGAAATCCGATCAACTTCTTGCACTAATTGTTCATACTCAAGGTTTAGATATCCACGCTCTTTTTCACCTACAGTATCAGAGGCTGCTTGGATAGATAGTTCTCTCATTCTTGTAAGGATGTTTGTTGATTCATCAAGACCACCCTCAGCTACTTGTACTAGTGAAACACCAGCACTTGCATTTCTTTGAGCCATTCGGTATCCGCGTACCTCAGCTTCCATTTTCTTAGCAATTCCTAATCCAGCAGCATCATCTGCTGATTTAGTAATTCGTTTTCCAGATGCTAGCTTTGCGTAGCTTTCATCAGTTTTGTCTGCAGCTTTTCTCAGTTCTTTTTGTACCGCTACAGAAGGTACATTTGTTTTAATTCTTAAGCCCATTTTGTACTCCTCTTATAAGGTTTAAGTTAATGCCAATAGTTGATAGCAACCATCAGACATATACCTTATCGAGCAGCTCAGGAATTTATTTAGCCCTCACGGCCAGAAACTTGATAAAAAGTGTCAGAATTGAGTAAAAACAAATGCTTAGACCAGGAAAAAATGATGCCAATAGTCAGGCATTATTGATTTTTTCAATGGTTGAGGTGGTAGAAAAGCCATCTACAAACTGGAGAGATTTAACTTGGCCCCCATTTTGTAAGACAAATTCCGAGCCAACTATCTGATCAGGTTTCCAATCTCCTCCTTTCACTAATATATAAGGAGAGACTTTTTTGATGAGTTCTAGAGGCGTATCTTGTTCAAAAATAAAGACATAATCTACGGCTTTTAAATTTTCTAATACAAACTTTCTATCCCGCTCACTATTCACAGGCCTAGATTCGCCCTTTAAGCGTTTCACACTTGCATCTGAATTAAGTCCTACAACTAAAATATCACCTAAAGACTTAGCTTCATTCAAATAACTTACATGGCCTCGATGAAGTATATCGAAACATCCATTTGTAAAAACAACTTTTTTACCAGCAACAGAATTTCTAAACTCCTCAAGATTCATTTTTTAACAACAACTGTGTCGAAAAACATATCTTGAGTTTTTAAAAGTGTTGGCAAACCAGCTAAAGCAAAAGATACCAAACAAAATAATGTTCGCCTCAGTGATAAAGATAAAGATATAGGTTTCATTGTCTTTAAAACCTTTAGACCAAATATACGTTTTCCTAAAGTCGAATGCTCAGTGGCATCTAATACTGTAAAGTATAACAAGTAATAGAGAGTCATCATCGTTAGAAAAAGCGTCGTTCCCGCATCAGAAAAAAGAGATTTCATATTAACGGGAATTTCTGCACTATAAAAGGAAAGCAAAGTTGTTATTGCACACAAAATTAGCACCAACGACATATCTATAGTCCAAGCCCCTAATCTTTGAGATGAACTAGCAGCAGTAATAGTCTCAACAGATTTTTCTTGTTCAATTAAATCTTCAATAACTTCTGCCGGTTTTTTCGCTGCATCTTCTTGCTCATAAAAAGGAGCAAGATCACCACGATTCAAATGAGAGTCGGTTTTTTTCGATTTTAAATTCTTTAGATGCCTTTGTAGGTCTTGATCAAGCTCATTAGCTTTTTGTTTCAATGATTTTTCAACCTTTGATGTTTCACCAACGGAATGCTGAAATCCTAAACCGTCAGTAATGGCCGAAAATTCAAAATTTTCCAA
>CEQY01200060.1_pt1 | contig 13442 bp, 14 predicted proteins | sample 361391 | NCBI WGS metagenome assembly CEQY01 (sample SAMEA2621075, study PRJEB7988) | marine metagenome | isolation source: saline water (ENVO:00002010), including | reverse complement strand
AGGAGTGGGAGCAGGAGTGGGGGCAGGAGTGGGGGCAGCAGTGGAAGCAACTTGTACTACAGCTTGTGGTAATACTGGAGCCTGGGTTTGTATTATCGGTTGTGCAACGGGTTGTTGTACAACTGTAGGAGTACTACCACACCCTCTTCCAACAATACGTTTCATTTCTTCTAAAGCTCTCATTGCTTTGTCTGCAGCAGTATCCGCCTTACCAGTATCACAATGCGCATCTAATAATTCTCTTTTCAAATCTTGTAAATTTACTTTTACATTTACAGGTATGTCTACAGGTGAAGGTTTCTCTTGTACTAATTTTTTCATGATACTATCCTTTTCATCTGGATGAAAAGATTCTGATATAGAACAAGTTGAAAAAAACATACAGATTAATACTATTGCTATAAGTCCTAAACAAAGATACTTAAACCATTTTTTTTGAAGTTTAGACATTGCTTGATTCATTATTTTATTGATTATTTTATACGAGGCTTTGACATCAGAAATTTTATAAAAATGAATAAGCATTTTAGAATAAATATACACTAAGATGAAGTGGTGTATGTTAACAAAAGATGATGAGTCTATAATTTCAGTAAATCGTATGAAAAGCACCTCCAAAGTATCAACAAGAGAGGATTGTATAAAATTTATACACAAAAAGAACCAAAATAAGGGTAAAATCCAATCAATTCAGCTAAAAGGTCCTTACAAAAGTAACGACTTATTAAAGTGGGTAGTTTATTATGAATTGCCTTTGAATAAAAATCATTTGAATACAGAATGGCAGCTTGTTTGTCCAGATGGTGGAGTTTTGAAAGTATACAATGGGGCTGTTTTAATTTATACGAAAGAAACATCAGAATCAAATGATACTTTTCCTTTGATTTTAGACACAGAAGATATTGATATTAAGTCGGGTTTAGATTGGAAAGTAAAGAAATCGATTGATATTTGTAATATCAATACAAAAGAAGAAATAGCAGAAGAAGACGAAGATGAAGATGAAGAACCTGTAAATGTATTGGATAATTCAGATAATGAAGAAGAATTGATTGATGATACGTTTGATATTCCAAACAATAGCAATGTTAATATTGAGACTAATGTGATAGAACTAAAGGATGACCTGAAAACCAAGACAACAAATCTTAGTTATGAGAAATATGATTATGATTCAGATATAATACCGCTAAATCCAATGAAGAAAAAAATCAAACCTGTTCATTGCTAACATATGAATTATGACGGTCTATTAAAAATTGAGGAATAACTGGTGCGGTAGTATTAAGCATATCAAATCTCATTCTTGTTTGAGTACAAAAGACATCAGCTTGAATACGGAATCTTTTGTTTTTAAATAATTCTGACTCAATAGATGTTTGTAATTCACCATATCTTGCAGAATGGTTAAAATGTCTTTCTTTTTTTGTTGCAAAATTAAAAAAAGAATCAACGCCGCCTAGTATTGCAACAATAACAAACGCTCCCATATTAACATATTTTATCCAAGTTGTATGTGAGAACACAGAAGAAATTGGTGCCATTACCGCAGGAATTATAATTGCAGGTAATCCCCACCATTTTCTCATATTTTTGTAATAATAACCAGATTTATCATGTAACATTTGTGAATATTTAATTTGTTTACTCCATGCAAGTATTAATTCTTCTCCTTTATGAGTCCATGGTTCTTCTAATCTTCTGCTGTTATCTAATGATGAAACTTGTGATACAGAAGATTTACATATTGAATTTGAATTTGAATTTGATTCACATTCCGCCATGTGTGCGTGTTTTATAATATATGTTTAAAATATATGACATATTCTGACGAAAATAGAAATGCGGATCATTATAATCTACGTGGAATTGAGAAACGTGATGAATTTGATGATGAACAAAAGGCAATACAACGTCAGTTTGCTTCAAGACATTCCACTCAACTTGAAAATGCTGGAGTTGCCGAAGGTGTTGACGGAGAGTGGATTGAAGATAAAAACAAGGTTATTGAGTTAAATAGAGACATACGTGTACGCCGCAAAAACTTTGATACATATAAAAATGCTATAGAGGTTGAAAAAACACTCTACAATCGCGAACGCCATACAACAATATTACTTGGTTGTATGAATGCCGCAGCTATAGGGGGGTGTTTATACGTTTGGTTAATGTAAAATTAGTTTGCAGAAACACAATATCTATAAACGATATGTTCTCCAGCACTCATACTGGGTCTAATAATTTTACACATTTCTCCAGGACGTAATCCTATAAACATAGCTACAGGATCCGTATCAAATATTTTTGGTAAATTCTCTAAAGACTCAATATGTAAAGAATCAAGAAAGTCTTGTAAATAAACTTCATATTCGGTTTTAGTAATTCGAATATGTTGCGGTACGCTTTTATGTTTTGTACAATTATACATCAAATTACGAATTGGAAATATCTGTATAAATACTCCATATTTCTCACTTAATAATCTTATTGCCTCCTTAACACTTGGTGTCATCCCATCCCTTACAAGAAAGATAATCGTCAAATCTTTTGATTTCTCTGGAGACTCCAACTTACTAATAATATCCTCAATTCTTTTTGTCAACTTTTTATGATTTGTTCGGGTTGATTCAACTTCATAATGAACTTGAATTAACTCCTTACCATTTTTCGACAAGTTAATTGACAATTTATCTAATTTGTCTGTACCTGTAAATGTAGTGAATGGTGATATATTTGATACATCATACCCCCTATATTCTAACATTTCTGTTAATATACATCGTGTCTTATTAAGATAAGTCGATAGGTGTCTTTGTACAGACATCTTACTATTATATGATATATTTAGACATTATATTCATTTTTTTGAATACACAAGTTTTTTATATAATCTAAGTGTAATGGAACAAGTTTACCAAACTAATGTAGAAACATATATGAGCCGCGCTTTACCAGACATAGCATATTATATGGTATCCGGACTTGTAACTGGAACAATATTAGAAGCGGTTATGCCAAAATTTGATGATGAAAAAGATAATATTGCTCTATTTCTTGAAATATTTGCTCAAATTGCACTAATTGTTTTTACATTTATGCTCGTTAATTCAAAAGCAGGTGGTCGTAATGGATTTATTGTTTATGTCCTTGTACTTGTAGGATGCCAACCATCATTGTTTGAAAAAATTGAAGCATTTAGAAAGGGTGTAGTTGGAACTAGTAATACAGAAGAAGTTGTTGAAACTCCTGTATTAGAAACTACAGAAGAAAAAACAGAAACAGAAGAAACTGCTGGTGCCACATCAATCGATAATTTACCAAAAGCATAATTCTAATGGTTAATGATAGACCTGTATGTATAAATATATATTGCGTTCATCAAAAGAAATAACACTATAATATATATGCCGAAAAAGTCCACATTAAAGTCTCGTAGAAATAAACGCAACGTTTCTCTCAAAAAAAAATCGAGAAAAGGAGGCGCAGTATGGGATTTTCTTAAATCTAAGGAAAAACCAGAACCAAAAGAAGAACCAGAAGATGACTTAAAAAAGGTTGTAGCAGAGGAAATACCCCCTGTACCTGAACCAAAAACATTTAACCAACTTCAAGATCTATTTCCAGAAGGAATTCCATTAGATATTTTTACTATTGATATGGACAAAATCCAACAATATAAAATGATGGAAAAAAAATTCGAGGCACTTCCTACTAAGGATATTGATGGGGAACCCCTACGCCCAGAACCTAAAGATGTTGTACTATCGGAAGATAAATCAGAAGAACCTACTACATCAAATGTTCCAACACCTCCTGATGATGACAAACTATTCGTTTAAATATAAAAATTCTTAAATTATATGAATAAAAATAAAGATAGCTTAGCAAATTTTATTGAATTAGCAAAAAAATATGGAATTAGCACAAACGGTTCACGAAAAGAAATAGCTGAAAGGCTTAGCAGTTCAAGAGGTGTTTATTTATCTAAAACCGAAAAAAATTTGATATTACCTTATTTATCTGATAGTGTTAATAAGCGTATATTATTAGAACATAAAACCCGTAAAAGATTACCTAAAAGTTTTAACAGTTCCTGAATTTAGTCCCCATCTATTTTTGTACTATAAAATATATTCTAATTATAATTTTATAATTTATATGAGTCTTTCTCAATATTTTGTTATGTCATTTACACTTTCTATTGGAAATTCGGATGAAGAATCAGAAACAGTCGATATTAGTTCAAATAATATTAAACTCAACAATAATATTTATGAGTGTGGGACAATATCTTCTGAAAATATTCAAATAGAAAATACAGATATTTTAAAATTTAATGAAATGGATCTTAGTGTTGTTGGATTTTATGGAAATCAAATTACATTAATATCAGATAATAATGAAATGACTTTTTATTCAAAGGAAAAAACTGTTCACGAGTCAAATGATTATCATATATTTCCTATTGAAAATTTGGAAATAATCCAAAATAATGATTCTAATACTGGATTAATTGATATATATAATTCATGTTGCCGTAATGGTTGTTTAAATATATATCGTTCCTATCCGAATAGGTTGGTGTATGAACCTGTATCTTATTTTAGTTGTTCTGAACTTATAGATATTATTGTTTCATTCGAAAAAATTGAAAGATTTAAAACTAAAGACAACAAAAATTGTACTTTTAAGAATCTTGTTCTTATCAATCCAAATGACGAAGTCCAAAACCATAAATATAAATGTGAATGGATTGAAACTGAAACTGAAAGTCAAAATAATATAGAAAAACAAGAAGATACTGAATTCAAAATTGTTCTCCGTAAAATAGGAACTCAAGAATGGAATTCGTGGTTTTATAAAAAATATAAGTACTCAGACCAAGAGATAGATCCGGAAAATTCCATATAAGTTGACATTTTAATCATATTAACATGAGTCAACTATCACTTCAAATATGTAATTGTACTAATAAAACACTCGTTCCCGAATATGAAGATTCCAGACTGCTATTTGTTGAACAACATAAAGGTATTGATAAATCATATGCGTATAATATAGATAATTCGTATTATAAACCAACTAAACTAAATCAAGATATTATTGTGTATCTTCCATTAATTCCATTCTTAGAAAATGATACTTTCAATATTGGAGATAAATTACATTTAAATACAGGTGATTTTATGACAACTTATTACGATCGAAAAACCACTTTAGAAAAAATAGATATCGGAGATCCAAGACAAAACTTATTTGAGATATATATACCCAAAGATACACAAGTCTATTATGAGAAACATTCCTTTGAAAAGAATATAGTTTTACCAGACTCAAGTATGTTTGAAGTTATTAATGTTAGATTAGTATCTTTTTATGGTAGTTCTATACTTAGTTATAGAGTTCATTTATGTGTTAATAATATCTAATTAGTACCTGCTATCGCCGCAGCTTCTTCCAATTCAAAGACTTTCTCCTCTAATTCATTTATCTCAAATTCTGTTAGATTTTTCTTCTTTCTTCCTTCTTTAATTTTTTTCTTTAACTGTTTCAGCATTTTCTTACGTTCCTTATCCGTTAGAGTTTTCTCTCGCTCGACTTTAATCTCATTACCATATGCATCAAATACTACTTCATCATCTCCAGCATTTGTATCAGTTTTATCTTCAAATTTAGAAATTGATTCACCTTCTCTTCGTAAACGACCCTTCTCCATAATCCACTTCTCTTGTGTTACAGCATTTGTAAATTCACGATTATGGGAAATAATGATAACACCACCTTTGAAATCATCAATCGCCTTTGTTAATGCACCTAATCCATCTCTATCAAGATAATTTGTAGGCTCGTCCATAATTATGATATGTGGGTTCTGCCACATAGATGCCGCAAGGACTACTTTTACTTTAACACCACCTGACAATGATTTAATTAGTGTATGCGACGCTTGTTCTTTATCAATTCCAAAATTCTCAAGATGTTCCTCAACATCTTTCGCAGTTAGAGTTTTTGATGCAAGCCCGGCCGCTACAGCCTCCTTTTCATCATGACGTTGAACCAACTTTTTAGCACCCATACGTAAAAGAAGTTCTCTACGAACCCACATTGTATTCTCAATTGGCTTATTCTTCCATTTTACTTCATATTCTCTTGTTTTTTGTTTCTTATTTTCCTTTCGGCTTAGAATAGCCTCTGGTTCTAATGCCTTCTTCGCTTCTTCAGGAGTTTCACATGGACGTAATTCTCCATCCTTATCTACGAAACATTTTAATACTTTTTCTTCTTCAACTTCTTGCGATGGATCTTTATTGATCATCTCAATACTTTCCTGATCTTCATTGCCAGCAAAACGCCACATAATATATTGAGATGGTGTCTTATGAATATGCTTTTCAAGATGATGAAAAGCATGCTGAGCAATATAAGCAATACGAAGACCTGGCTGTTTTGTAATAACACCCTGAGTTGATTTCAATTCACCAATTAATAATTTAATCGCAGTCGATTTACCAGCACCATTCGCTCCAATAACTCCAACACGAGAAATTCGTGAACATTCAATCGCAATATCATAAACAGTCGGAGTATCTCGTGTGGGATATTGAAATGTTACCTTATCCATTCTCAATAAAATCTTTGACATACTTTTTACATTTTCAAGTGGACCAGGTTCTGGAAATTTAAACTTTACAACATCACTCTTTAATTCAAAATAACCCTTCTTCTCAGGATACTTCTCTACAAAATCTTTCAATACTTTACCCTTTTCACCTGTAAACATCCTCAACTTACGATTCTGAAAATCAATCAAATGAGTACACATTTCATTCAAAAAAGATGTATCGTGGGACGTAGTTATAATAGAACCACCATTGTTCTTAAACTCACTTAGCCAATTCTTAATCCATGCAATATTTGTTACATCCAGATGACCAGTTGGTTCATCAAGCATAAGAATATCCGCATTCATTAGTGTTGCCGCACAAAGTTGCATCTTCATTTTCCAACCACCAGAGTATGTTGTTACACCCATTTCCATATCCGCAGCTCTGTCCTTACCAATATCTTTCTTTGCATTACCAAAACCAATATCTAACATTACTTTTTCAACTTGCTCTCGTGTTACAGGAGGCTGCATACAATACATTACGTTACAACAATGCACTACCCAATCTACACCACATAAATCAATATTCAAAATCGGAAAACCCTTATCATCCTCACCAACTTCCATCTCTTGAATCTCATGTTCCACAAAAATTGTTCTTAATTGGTCCTTTTTTGGAAAACCTTCAACTTGTTCATTCGCAATAGCTCTCATCAACGTTGTTTTACCACAATTATTTGGACCCAGAAGACCATAAAAACGATTTTGTTTCAAATGGAGCTTTGTATTATTAAGTAAAGTCAAAGCACCATATGCTAATGAAAATTCACCCTTATACAAATCCTTACCCTCTTCTGTATCTTCAAAATCATCCCCCTTAATTACAAATAACTCTTTTGAATAGTTAAAAGCTTTATCACACTTCTCTTCGTTACCCCCACCATATACTTTAAAGATTTCTTCCCAAGTTGATTTATCAAAACACGCACTATTACACAAATTTGTTACCAACATCCATAAATTTTCACCACCATGCCCTTCCAATAATTCATTGAAATCACTCACTGTTTTTGTAAATGAAATATTCTCAGAACCTGCACAAGAACTTTTTAATGTGTTCAAAGCACGCGCACTTACTTTACGAGCTTCGGGATCACTTATTGTTTCAGACAAATTAGACAAATTCTTACATAAAACTGAATAAAATGGCAGAATCTCTTTTGGATGTTCAATCAATTGACACATATTATCCACAATCACACAAGATAAACGCTTTGTTGCTGTATTCTTATCACGCAAACCTCGCAAAAGAATTGGTACTGTAATCGCAAGCGCAGGAGCCTCTACATTCTGCACAAATACACAACTTGCAAGCTCCTCTACACATGAATATATTTGATCCGGCTGCTTTAGACCCTTAAGAACAACTGGAATAAACTTCTTTAAATCATCATTACCACTACACCCAAGAAATAACTCCAATACTTCAGAAGAATATTTACGAACATTCGCACCACTATCGTTAATATCATAAGATATCATTGGAATTAGCTTGGGCATACTTATTTTCATTTGTGTTGGGTTCTTTGTAATCAGCGTTTTCAATCCAAGATAAGCATACTCCTTTTGAGCCCTCTCATAATTCTCCAAAAATCCACTAAATATTTCCGCAATATTATGACTAATCCATGGATTAACACTATTTATTATCTTGTTTGTTACTGCCTCACCATACTTGTAATAATTTCTCTTTTGCTTTGAAGCATATATTTTGAAAATTACTTTCAAAAATTCTAGCCGCTCTAACTCTGATGTATTTACATTCCACCCTTCTGGTGGATTTGATGTAATTTTTTCTAATAAATTTCCTAAAATATCAATATCCGATTCATATCCAGAAAAATCGGAAAACACTTTGATAGGCATCTTGTAATAATATTTACTTATTCGTATTCATTTAAGCATTGTCTTTTTGTCACATTTTTCGATAATTTAAAAAAACGATTTAAAGCAAAAAATTTACTCATATTTTATGAATGTCATTAACTTTTCAGCTGGGCCGTGTCAATTATCAAAAGATTTGCTTACATCTACACAAAATGATATATTAAATTACAAAAACACTGGCATTAGCATATATGAATTGTCTCATCACACGGATATGTGGAAAGATTTGTATTTTGAAACAGTTCATAATACATCATTATTTTTAGAATTACCCCATACACATCAATCCTTCTTTATGAATGGCGGTGGTACACATCAATTCTCATCAATATGTTACAACTTATGTAATTCAGAATCAATTGTACAAATATTAATTACTGGTTTTTGGAGTCAAAAAGCATCTAAAGAAATTGAAAAATTCTGTAAAGTTATCAATGTTTATAATGAAGCTGACCTTGTTGATTCTCCAGAATTTTCATTCACATATTATTGCGAAAATGAAACGACCATTGGCTTTGAATTCCGCAATGGATTGTCTTTCAACCCTAAATCACATTTTATAGTATGCGATATGTGCTCGATACTTGGTAGTAAAATTATTGATATCTCTAAATATGGTATCATTTTCTCGTCTTTATCTAAAAATCTTGGTATATCTGGTTCAACACTTGTTATTGGTAGAAAAGATATACTTTCTAGACCTAAACTTATCAATCCCCCAATCGTTATGGATTGGCAACCATATATTCATCTTCAAGGACCTACACCCACTATTATGTCGATATATATGACGAATATGAATATCAAAAGAATGATAAAAAGAGGAGGTATTACATATTATAACTCTCTCACTTTTGCTAAAAGTCAATTATTCTATAATTTTATAGACAATAGTAACGACTTCTATATTAATGATATACCCAAAGAAAATAGAAGTAGAACCAATATTACATTTACTGTTAAAAACTCTATTCATTTATCCGAACTTTTTTGTGAAACTGCTAAACAACATAACTTTATCGGTACACAATATCATCCATCCAATCCAAATAAAGGTTGTAGAATATCATTATATAATGGATTAGAACTAAGTGAAGTTAAATTATTTATTCAATTCATGAAAACATTCCAAAATAAATTTAACTTTAACGATTTACAAAATAGTTCACTATCCTCATAGTTCCAGTCTTTTTGCTAATTCAATCGCTCTTTCCTTAAAATCACTAAATACCGTTATCATTGCAAACGCTATTACAACCCCACCATTTACTTCCTTCGTTCTAAAATGATTATAACCATACATACCATTAAATATATATGGAATTCCACGTACAAAATGCCTTAAGTAAAATGATATTACCGATATTGAACCCGCCTGAAAACATGTTTGCAAAAATAGTGTTAATGTTGATACCTTTTTAATAGGATATTTATCATTTCTAAATATTGTTCTAAAAACTTTATTGAATAAAGTAATAAATATTAATGAACCTACAAAATAATACATTCCTAATAATCCAATATCAATTATCTTTATGTTTCTCAACATTAAACTACTTTTAACCATTAATATAGTTTAAATAATATTTATTATCTATAATACTCCAGCCGGGAATCGAACCCGAGGCTAATCGTTGGAAGCGATTAATGTTACCACTACACCACTGAAGCAAAGTTTACTTATTATGATACCTTAATTCAGGTATAATTATTCACATATCATTTTTTAACATATTCAGACGCAAAAACAATATAAGGAAAACTTAACAATATTTTATTATAAAATGGAAACACGTTCTATGAGAAGAAGCAAGTATACTATGGAACAAATTGATAGACTTGAACAATCTAACCAAGATTTGTTGGAAAAAAACCAGACTCTTCAGGAAACCAATACAGTTCTTTCACATGCACTATCGGTTGTCTCTAAATCGACGCATATTCCAACACAAATTTATACACTCCCAAATACACCTTCCCTTAAGGAAAAAATGCAGCTACGCCGTTCTGTAAGAGTAGCTAATTTCCGCCGCCAACGTACAACCAGCATGGGCTAAATCTACACGAAACGTAAATTATGATTATATTCACAATCATTATGAACTATTCCCTCTAATCTTATAACTTTACCCTCATCATCAGTTGGCTTTTCCAACTTTTTATAATACATATGTATCGCAACAGAAGGTATCTTTTGATGCCCATTATTCATTCGATATCTTACCGAATGTAAACTAACTTTCTTTGAAACATCAATAAATACAACAATCACCTTCCAATTAGAGGATTTGTACACAGGAACACTTGTAGGCAATGCCATCTCACCCCGCAAACGATCACGCGCAACCATTAGCGCATATCCTAAAATATTTGTCCCAATCCACGCACTTGGTGTATTACAGTCCACATGTGACTTGTCAATACCTGTACCCCAGATTCTATCATTGCGTGTCATCTCCGCAATCACATTATTTCCCGTTTTGTTAAGAACATTCCACAAAACAGGATTCTGAGCAAACTTCTGCGTCACAACTTCAATAGCTACTTCCAATATAACATTCGACCAACGTTCCTGTACAAACGGCTTCACCTTTCTTCCCAGCATTTTACAGTCACGAGGATTCGTGTTACAACGCGAAATCTTTTCATAGCTTTCCCAGTCATTCATCACAGCAGCTTTACATGCCATTATTGCTTGTTCACCAAATTGTACCCGCAGCGTAAGCTTTTTATCAGAGCAACACTTCGGTAATGTAAAGTCAAATGGACTATTGTAAAAGTTCGAAAAGCACCCATAGCTACTCGAATAGTGACCATAGAAAGGTATAACCGGTAGTGTCAGACCTTCACTTTCTATATTTCCCTTCCATAGAAATTTTAGCTCATACGGGTTTTTACGAATCCTCAGTGAATTGCCAATAGCTACATCAGATACTTGTTTAATCCATTCTTCTCGTATGAATTTCGAAGGATTAGTATTATCTATAATAATACCTTTGTTAGACGGCTCATTGTATACCTTCATAAACTTTTTCATACTTTTCTTAAACGAACCAGTAGTATCATTGTTCATCACTTCCAAATTATACTCATCCCGCATCATTGAACTTAAAGTTGATTTTCCAGAACCTTGTGGACCAACCATTATGACTAACTTCTTCTTATCACTATCCATTTCTAATTCATTTTTCAACTCAGAAGGTATACTACAAATATTTACTATCTTTCTTGGATTATCTAATATTCCATCCTTCCAAATATCTAATCCATATAAATCGTTCTTCAAACTCTTCTTATTTGTACAAGCAATATCATTTACACAATCAAACGTATCGTTAAATACTTCTTCTGGTAACTTAAAACTTATTCCAATATTATTCGCGAAATATAAATCAGATATATTAAAATCCTTCTTTCGACCTGCAGCATCCCCACAATAATATACGATTTCTTTATCCACTATACTTCGAAATAAGTCATACATACCTCTCATCGGTTTCCTGTATTTGTCATCAGAAATTGCGTAAAAGAAGCTTATTGAATTATCTAAACTCTCCGAAAATAAATCCATTATACCTTGTACATTTTCATGGCTCGTTTTCTTCTTCTCTATTCCATTTTGATTAGAAAATACCACAATATGGTTCCCATCTTCTATCATCTTTTTTAATCTTTCAATTACATTTGGTAAAGCAATACTACTATTCCTTCTTACTAAAGTGTCATCGAAATCATACGCATATACACAACCATCACACGATGGAATGTTTCCAATTCTATAATAGCATGTTTCCTTATTATTCCACATGTTATTTCCTTTGTTATTTCCTTTGTTATTTCCTTTTATAGATTACAATAATCATTTTTCTGAATGATTGTAATCTAAAAAATAAATATCATAATTAAAAATAGCTATAACTTATTTCGGAAATAGCTAAATGAACACCTCCATTTACAGCTTGAACAACCAGAGCAAATCGATTATATGCTACATCTGTTGTATGGGCATTAAATGAGCTACCTCCACCATTTGTAATATCTTGAATATTGGCCCCGGTTACACTTAATACCTCATTCCAATTAGTTCCATCATTCGAACCAAGAACCTTGAAATCTTTTGGTGCTTTATTCCTTTCATCCCATGTTCCATGATCATCTATAAGTAAATCACGTGCTGTAATGTGTACAGAAATCATGATTTTAGCTGTTGGAATTTGTAAAGTAATCCATTCGCCACTTACACCGCCAAGCGAATTTATTCCATTATAATTACCACCACCACCATTATATTTTCCATGGGTGTAAGGTTCTGCCATCCAATAATCGTCGCTTGCCGGAGCATAAGATTTATTGAATGCTTTATAGTTTGCACCAGCAGAATGGGTTGAACTACTCGTGACAGTATAGCCATCTTGTGATGCGGAGGTGAGTACTGGCATGATGGAATGTCTTACAAAAGTGATGGAATATAACCCCATCACTGCTTGCATTTCTTGTATTTCTATCACATCACCTATTCTTACACTTATTGTGGTAGTAGCAGATGTCAAAGTCGTTTCTGAGTGTAAAGAACCATTTACATATACCTTGACACTATCACTACTCTGCCATCCTGATAGGCAACCGTAAACTATTGTGCATGTTCCATCTGCATCCGCTATACATTCAAAAGTGGCAGGGGTGTTATTTCCCGAGTAATGCCAGAAATTTATTCCTCCGGCGTCTGCTGGGTAACCTGTTTTTTGATCTTCGAAATATGAATTCGAGCTCGTCGCCTGGCTTCTGGTATAATATGCTAATTCTGATATTATTAGTCCATGTATACTATTAGTTGATAAATTCCATAAACGATAATATCTATATGTACCCGGATTCTGCATTTTATATT
>CEQY01201637.1_pt1 | contig 13478 bp, 13 predicted proteins | sample 361391 | NCBI WGS metagenome assembly CEQY01 (sample SAMEA2621075, study PRJEB7988) | marine metagenome | isolation source: saline water (ENVO:00002010), including | reverse complement strand
GATAAGGGTGATAAAGGTGACACCGGAGAGAAAGGTGACAAAGGTGACAAGGGTGATAAAGGTGACACCGGAGAAAAAGGTGATAAAGGAGATAAAGGTCATAAGGGTCACAAAGGAGATAAAGGTGATAAAGGTGACAAAGGTGACAAAGGTGACAAAGGAGACAAGGGTGACAAAGGTGACAAAGGTGACAAGGGTGATCCAGGTTCTCCAGGTAACTCAGGTGGAAATGGCGGAAATAATGGTCATGGAAATGGTGACCAAGATGCCCCAGGTAACTCATGTTCCAACAATAATGCTGAGAACGCCGGTTGCGGTAGCTAGTTAGCTGATTTGTATATAGAAAAATAAGATAGGGGTCATTTTCTGGCCCCTTTTTTTATTCTATGGTTACTTCTTGATGTGAATTGTTTGGTTGAAAAATGAGAGAGTCTTTAGTTTGAATAATTCTTGACGAATTATTTTGTATGTCAAAAGTGTTTAGTCCACTCAATCCATGAGATGATTGATGAATTTCAGTAGCTGATTTAGTATCACAAAAATTTTCAGTTGGTGTGTTTGATCCTAGTTCATCCACACTAGGGATCCCATAAAAGTGTTCATCGAGCTCAGCTGGAGTCCTCAATTGAAATTCAACATCCACTCCTGCTTTTTGAGTTATATGTTGATGAATCATTTTTTGATAATAAGGTGGGATCATATTGGGAGAGTTTTTTATAATGGCATGTCTTTGATGAACATTACAAAAGTCTTCACCTAAGTGAGGATAACCCATTATGTTTGGGCAAAAATACGGCCTGAAGGTTGTATCCTCATTTGCATTAGTGCAACTTCCTCCAAGAAAAACCCCCATTGCTAAAGAAGGACAACTTGCAGGTTCAGGAGTTCCAATTTTATATCTTCCATTAGAAAGTCTTTGGGTGACTTCAGCTCCAGCTGCAATTGCTTCTTCACACCACGGAATGTATCTGCGACAGGCACGAAGAGCTTTGGACTTTGTTCGATAAGAACTCTTTATTTTACTATTAGTGGTATAGCCATTATGCCAAGCAATGCTGTCTCTACAGTAAAGTGGCGCATCGTTGGCCGTATAATAATACTCATCAGTAAAGCCATGAGTATGAATCACCTCATGGAGCATAGTCGTCCAAGGCATGGTTTTACTCATGATCGGAAAAGGATCTCCTCCTGCTCCAATATCTGGAACCGAAGTATAAATAGGACACAAATCAGCCTCACCACAAATTGTCCCAGCAGTTTCAAGGTCACATTTAGCCAACCTTTCTATTCCGCTATGACCGCCTTCACAAGCAATATTAGCTATAACAGGCTGAGAGTTTATGGTAATAATATTTTGTTCGATTAATTGTTTGTAAGGCTCAAGCTTTGACATCTCTTTTACAAATTCACTGGCAGCTGCAGATGCACCTTGATCACTGAGAACTGTGATATTGAATTGACCTGCGAGCAGATTTGAGCTGATTAATATAATGAGTAGTGATAACTCTTTCATCTATTGGCTTATCGGTATTGAAGTGCTTTTTTAAAGTTCTTGATAAACTATGTCTGATATTTCAAACTCCCTCGTTCCTGAGGGAGTTTTGACTTCCACATCATCGCCGACTTCTTTACCCATCAGCGCTTTTCCAATTGGGCTGCGCCAACTGATGCGATTGTTTTTGGTATCAATTTCATCTTGTCCGACAATCGTGTAGATGATTTCATTTTCATCTTCATTAATAACAGTCACTGTGGCTCCAAACTTTACGACTTCTGACTTGATGATAGCTGGATTGATGATGACCGCTTTTTCAATGCGCTTGCGTAGAAAATTACTGCGTTTATCAATTTCTCTGAGTCGCTTTTTTCCATACAAGTAATCAGCGTTTTCGGAGCGATCTCCAAGACTTGCCGCCCATTGGATGACCTTAATAATTTCTGGCCGTTCTGTGAGGACAAGCTGATTGAGCTCATCGACTAAAGCTTGGTGACCCTTAGGGGTGATATAATTATCTTTCTTTGCTGGCATGTCTTACAGAGGCAAACTGGATAGCATCGGCACTCCAACTTGGAGCAGAAGTTATGGTCGCCACAAGGTCTTCTACTTGGGTACAGACACTAAACATTTGTTTGTGTTCAGGATTGTGAAAATTATTGGCTTCCATATTTTCTAGAAGTTTAATCAGAGGATCGTAATAGCCTTCAAAATTAAAAATAACGAGAGGTCCTATGTATTTTCCCAGTCGTTTGCAAGAGAGCCATTCAAAAAATTCTTCCATGGTTCCACATCCACCTGGAAGGAAGATGGTGGCATCTGATTCGCTCATCATGCGATATTTGCGCTCGCTCATGTCTTGAGTGATATGTAATTCGCTAAGGTTGGTGTGTTGCCACTCCACTGCAATCATAAATTCTGGCATGTATCCGTGAACTTGCGCTCCAGCCTCTAGTCCACCATCGGCAACTCTACGCATAAGTCCTTTAGCACCTCCTCCATAGATAATATCTAATTCATGTCTAGCGAGTTCTTGACCAACTTGATAGGCCAAAGTGAGAAATTTTTCTGGGCACGCATCACTGGAACCGCACATCACCCCGATTTTCTTATGTTGCATAATAATCCTTCATTGTGAGTTGAGTCGTGTTTTAAACGTAGTATCAGATATAATCAATAATCAGCTAAAAGACTAGGAGGAAATGTGTTACACCAAGAGATTGCTGCGGATATTATATTTGAAGGGATGAGTTTAGGTGCTGACTTCTGCGATATTTTTGTGGATAAAGTGAGCTTACAACATTTATCACTTAATAGTTCTAAGATTAAAGATATTAAATCAGGGGTCGATTTCGGGATCGGAGTGAGACTTATATTTGGAGAGCAGATGGTCTATGGCTATACCAACTCCACCAAAAAAGAAGATCTTATTCAGTTAACCAGACTGATCGCCCAGAAAAACGGCAAGAAAACCAGTTTTGATCAAGCTGTTCAATTTAAAACAAAAAACTTTCATCAAGTAGCTGCACTTGCAGATAAAGAAATTCCTCTCAGTGAGAAAATTCAAAAACTCCATACTCTTGATAAAAAAGTCAGGGCCCATTCAGAACTTATCTCCCAAGTTAATATTGGTCTGATGCTTAAAAAACAAGAAGTGGAAATTTTTGATTCTCACGGATTACATGTTCAAGACACCAGACCTTATGTAAGGCTAGCCACTTCTGCCATTGCTAAAGATGGTAACTTGCAAGAAAGTGGATACTGGGCACCAGGGGCGCGAGGTGGATATGATTATATCGAAAGCCTAGATTTTGATTGGATTTCAAATTACTGCGCCAAACAAGCTCTCACCACCTTAAGAGCTGTTCCTTGTCCAGCAGGGAAAATGCCTGTTGTTATTGATAATGGTTTTGGGGGAGTTATTTTTCATGAAGCCTGTGGCCATTCACTCGAAACAACAGCGGTTCAAAAGAAAGCTTCGGTCTTCTGGGATAGAAAAGGGGATATGATTGCCAATGAAGCTGTGAGTGCTGTCGATGATGGGACGATGGATAATTATTGGGGAAGTATCTCTGTTGATGATGAAGGTATGGAAACTCAAAGAACTCAACTCATTAAAAATGGAAAACTCGAAAATTTTCTTTGTGATCGTATGGGAGAGATCAAAACAGGTCATCCTAGAACAGGGTCAGCAAGGCGTGAGTCATATAAGTATGCCCCAGCATCTCGAATGAGAAATACTTTTATCGAACCAGGTCAATATAAAAAAGAAGAACTGATTCAAGCTATGGGAGATGGAATTTTTGCGGCAGCGATGGGCGGAGGTTCTGTGAATCCAGGAACGGGAGAATTTAACTTTGCTGTTCAGGAAGGATACCTGGTTAAAGATGGAAAAATTAAAGAGCCAGTTAAGGGGGCCACCCTCATTGGAACGGGAGAAGAGATTCTCAAGAATATTTCTATGGTGGGAGATAATTTTGAACTCGCTGCAGGTGTATGTGGTTCCGTGAGTGGAGGAGTTCCTACAACGGTAGGACAAGCGGCCATAAAAGTAGACGAGATTTTAGTAGGAGGTAATGCATAATGGATCATTTATTAAAAGCGAAAATGCAAAAACTCATAGATATGTCTTTAGCTGCGGGTGCGGATAAAGCGGATGTCATTCTTTCAGCTGGAGATAGCTTTTCTCTTTCCGCTCAAAATAATAAAATTGATAAGTATCAAGTCTCTGGATCACAAGTCCTTGGACTCAGAGTGATTAAAGATCAAAAAATTGGATTGGCCTATTCTGAGGCTCTTGATGAAGATGCTCTCAAGAGTATTTCTGAAGCAGCGGTAGAGAACGCAAAAAATTCAGAGGTTAATCCTCATGAAGATATTAGACTAGAGAATGGTGAAAAAACTTTTGAAAGTGAGTACAAGCAAGTTGATACTGATGTGGATGAAAAAATAAACTTTTGTCTCTCGCTTGAAGCAGATGTTTTGAAAAAAGAGCCTAAAGCTAAAGCGGCTCCTTATAATGGTTTAGGAGAAGGGACTTCTTCTAGTTATTATATGAATCATCTTGGAACTTTCACTTATGAGAGTGATTATTATATGTCTTGTTATACTTCAGCGTTAATACAAGACGGAGCTAATAGCTCAATGCATTTTCATGACTCTATGGGGAGAAAGTTAAGTGATCTTAAAAAAGATGAATGTGTGAATGAAAGTATTGAGCACGCCAAAGAGTGGTTGACTGCTAAAAGTTTATCCACTGGGAAGTACGATGTGATCTTTACCCCAGATGCTTTCTCCCAAGTCTTTGGGTGCTTTTCCAATATTTATTCTGCCAAGGGAGCCATGGAAAAAACAAATCCCTTTGCAGATAGGCTGGGTCAAAAAGTGATGAGTGAATTAATTACAATTAAAGATATTCCTCAGTATCAGGATGGTTTTTTTAAAAGCTTTGTCGACTCCGAAGGAGTTTTGCAGGAAGATCTGGACCTCGTGGTCGATGGGGTGATGAAGAATTTTTATCATAATTCGAGTACGGCACATTATTTTAACACTGAAACAAATGGTCGAGCTGCTCGAGGAGCAAAATCAAGTCTTGGAACGTCTGGAACAACGAAAGTGATATCTGCTGGGAAAACGAATGTGACTGATTTAAAAAGCGGAGAATATTTTAAAATTCATTCCTTACAAGGACTTCACTCAGGGGCCAATGCGATTTCAGGTGAGTTTTCTTTTGCAGCCTCAGGATATTTAATGAAAGACGGCAAGAGAGTCAGGCCAGTTAAAGGGGTGACTGTTTCAAGTAATTTTCATAAGATGTTAACTTCAATCAATCTTATTGGAGACAAAATTGAATCCACCACCAATAAAGGATTTTTCTCTCCACTTATGAGATTTGAAAATATTAGTATTGCTGGCTAAGGATCGTTATGAAGTCATGGAAGTTTAAAATATTAGCCCCTCTAATTTTTGTGGGGTTACTCTTTATTGTTAAATATATCCTTTGGGATTTTCCTGTATCAGATGGTAAGCGAGTGGGGAATCTGACTAAGATTTCACACAAGGGCCGTTTTATTAAAACGTGGGAAGGCACTATCGATGAGGGAAGTGGAGACCAACTCACGACACGTTTCTCTGTGAAAAGTGACCAGATTGGGGAAGAGCTTTATGCTTTCGAAGGCAAAGGGGTTGTTATCTATTATAATGAACATCTCGTAGGTTGGCCTAGAGAGACTAAATACGACGTCGTAAGCTGGAAACCTCAGCAAAAAGATGCGGGGAGTCAGCCAGTTGAAAGCAATCTGACAGGTAATTTAAGTGAGACAAATCCTCTCGTTAAAGCTCTGAGTAAAACGCTTTTTTGCTCGTTGCTTGGGACTTTGTATAAAAATCAAGAATTATATCAACAAGTTAAAGATTATGTGAGGGAAAACAATCTCTATCTCTATAATCAATATGAAAATTGTAATGACTAAGCGTGTTTAGCTTGTTAGGTTTGAACTTTACTAAAATTAATGAAGGGGTGAGTTTTGGATACAGCTAAAACAACTGAGACCCAAGCGTCTCAAACTCAGCAAAATATTGAACCAAAGTTAAATATAGTTAAGAAGAAAAGAGAAACAAATCTTAAAAGTTTAGGTGAATATAATCGTGAAGTTTCTAAACAGCTGGATAAGAAAATTTTTAAAAGAGATCCTAAACGCCTAAAATATTTTGCCCTTTACTATCCTGTTATTGCCGTCTGTATGTATGTCGTGATGGCGACAGAAGCTTCCTTAATTTTTAAAATCTTAAGTGGAGTACTTATGGGAATGTCACTGGCAGGAACAACATTTCTCGGCCATGAGATTCTTCATGGCTCTGTAGTAAAAAATAAAAAGTGGCAGCAATTTTTTGGTTTTCTTGGTTTTGCGCCCTTTATGATTAGCCCAACCTATTGGAGATTTTGGCATAATAATCTTCATCACGGAAACGCTCAGCTCCTTTATAAAGACCCGGATGCTTTTCCTACTAAGATGGTTTGGAAAAAAAGTAAATACATGCAAAGAGTTTTCAAGCTCTCTCCTGGCTCTGGCTACTTGAGAAGCTATTTATATTTTTTCTATTGGTTCTCTCTGCAAGCTTTTATGAATCAAGCTTGGATGAGATTTGGAAATAAAATGTGGGACAAAATGAATCATAAAAAAGTCACGATTGAATTTGGTATTCAAGTGGCACTTTTTGTGGGTTTTCTCACTTTTATTGGAGTTGAAAATTGGCTCTGGCTTTTTGTCATACCTTTTATGGTGATGAATTATACTGTTATGAGTTATATCTCCACCAATCATAATATTAGTCCTTATACTAAAATTAATGATCCTTTGGTTAACTCACTTAGCGTAAAAAACAATCGATTCTTAGAGTGGTTCAATCTCAATTTTGGTTATCATACTGAGCATCATTTGTTTCCTGCTATGCCCATGACCAGGGCCAAGGAAGTGAGCAAGAAGCTGCAAGAGATGTATCCTGATCGTTATCAGATTATGCCTAAGCACAAAGCGGTTAAACTTCTTTATTCAACACCTAGAATCTATAAAAATAGAGACACTCTGATTAATCCCGAAACAGGAGCAGAGTATTCTACATTAGGTGCAGAAAAAATCATTCAATAGCTTTGTGAAAAACTCAGGTATTGGGTAATGGTTAATACTTTTCAGTAAGTTAAGTTTCATTTGCCAAAACCGGAATAAAATTATTTGATAGAGTCATAACTTTTCAAGGATGGAAACGTGAGATTTTTGACATTATCAATGATGGCCTGGATGCTGTCTTTTTCTGCTTACTCAGCACTTAATATCGTCACTTATAATATTCGCAATTTTGATTCAAAAGGTGATCAAACAAATAAAGCGGCACTCTCAAAAATTTTATCAGACTTAAACTTTGATATCCTCCAAGTTGAAGAAATAGTTAATACCCATAGTTTTCGCAATTATATCAACTCAGAGTTTCCTGGTTACAATGTGGTTTTGAGTAAATGCGGGGGCGGAGGACAGCAGAAAATTGGCTTTGTTTATAATCCCGCTAAAGTTGTTTTGCATAAGTATTATGAAGATAAAAGAGTCAGTGATCCGGGCGTTGTGATAGGCGACTTCGGTTGTGGACGCTTGCGTCCAGCCTTAGTGGGAATGTTTGAAGAACGTAAAACGGCTAAGAAGTTTGTTGTTATTGGTGTTCATCTTAAAGCTGGAGGAAGTGAGAGAAGTTTTCAAAAGCGATTTAAACAATATGAAATCTTAGGGCAAATGCTTGATGAATTAAAGCTGGCGAATCACCATGATATCATCGTCTTAGGAGATTTTAACACTACAGGTTTTAATATACGAAATCGTGATTATGTGAAGTTCACAGAAATGTTAGGAGACGCTAAATTCGAAACAACGGGTGATGATGTTCAATGCACATCTTATTGGAGTGGTTTGAACCGCCATGATAATATTGAAGAGTCTTCCCTATTAGATCATATTATTTTTCCTAAAAATCTCTTAGGTTATAGTAAGCTTTCTGTACAGACAGCTTCTCATTGTAAAAAAGTAAAATGTCGTGACGCCTCAGTTAGAGATTTAGGAATTAGTTATTCACAAGTAAGCGATCACTGTCCTATTTTGGCCCGCTTTGAATAATGAGCTTTGGTTCAGATTATTGGGAATCAAATTACTCTGAGCCTAAAACGATGGATGGCATTGGCAATGCCAAAGAGCACACCGCTTATCTAAAATCATTTTTTGAATTAGAGTTAATCGATATTTCAAGTGTCATTGATCTCGGCTTTGGATATGGTTATCTTTTCCAAAAAGTGATAAAAGCATTTCTACCTTATAAGGCCTGTGGCGTAGAGCCTTCTGAATATGCCTACGCTAAAGCCTTAAAACGAAAACTCAAACCTGTCGAATCTATGAAATTAGAGCTCTTGAATGAAACTATTCAATCATGGTGTGCAAGAAAAGAGCATAAAAAACTGCGCTTTGATTTAGGATTATGCACATCAGTGTTTCAGTATTTATCTGACGAAGATCTCAAGATTGTTCTTCCTATTTTATCGCAAAGAATAAAATATCTATACTTAACAGTTCCAACAGATCTTGAGCTGGAGAGACAAGTAGAGGATTTAAATTTTAAAGATGAATATGCTATAAAAAGATCGAGAGAATTCTATAGAGAAATTATTGGGGAGCATTTTACAAATATTTCAAGTAAAATTTGGGAAAGTAAATTTTATTTCAATGAAGAGACAACATTATTTACAGAACTACTTTACCGTAGCTAAGAGGGGTTTATGAGTATTATTGCAAGACGTATTTTGAACATGGAAGAATCTGCAACTTTAAAAATGGCAAATTTAGCTTGGGAGCTTAAAGACCAGGGAAAAGATGTCATCAGTTTGAGTCTTGGAGAGCCGGACTTCAACACCCCTCAGTTTGTCAAAGATGCAGCCATTGAAGCTATCCATAATGATTTTACTCATTATCCTCCCGTACCAGGTTATAAAGATGTGCGCCAAAGTATTTGTGAAAAATTTAAAAGAGATAATGGCCTTGAGTTTACACCTGAACAAATTGTGATCTCTACTGGTGCTAAGCACTCCCTTATGAATATATGTTTAGCTTTAGTTAATCCAGGTGAGGAAGTTATACTTCCTGCACCTTACTGGGTAAGCTATCATGCCATGGCAAGTTTTGCTGAGGCAAAAATTGTGGAAATTAAAACAGGAATCGAGAATGATTTTAAAATCACTCCCGAGCAGCTCGAAGAAGCATTAACTGAAAATTCAAAACTTTTTATCTTTAGTAATCCTTGTAACCCGTCAGGTTCAGTTTATTCTAAAGACGAACTCATAGCACTTGCTCAAGTCTTCGAAAAATACCCGAAATGTTATATCGTCTCTGATGAAATCTATGAACATATTAACTTTGATGATGAGTGTTTTAGTATTGGAACTGTTGAGTCCATAAAAGACAGAGTCATTACTGTAAATGGGGTGGCTAAGGGCTTCGCTATGACCGGATGGCGAATCGGTTATCTTGGCGCGAGTAAAGAGGTTGCCAGTGCTTGCACTAAACTCCAAGGTCAGTTTACCTCTGGGGCAAATACGATTGCTCAAAAGGCTACAGCTGCCGCAGTTCAAGCTGACCCTAAAAAAATTGAAGAGATGAAACAAACCTTTTTAAAGAGAAGAGACCTTGTGATTGAATTACTCAAATCTATTGAAGGTCTGGGGGTTAATATTCCCAAAGGTGCATTTTATGTTTTTCCCGACGTTAGCTCTTATCTAGGTAAGTCAGTGAATGGGCAGACGATAAAAACTGCTGATGATCTTTGTATGTACTTACTTGAGGACGGGCTTGTTGCGACCACTTCGGGAGAATCTTTTGGTTGCCCCCAAAATATTAGGATTTCTTATGCCAACTCTGAGGAGCAACTTAAAGAAGCAATTAAGCGTCTTAAGAATTCTCTTGCAAAGTTAAGCTAGGCTAAGTTACTGAAATCATCTAAGCACCTAAACGAAATTCTAGGTGCTTAGCTAAAATCTTACATCTGCTCCAGTAAAAATTTCACTCCAAATTGTACTTTATTCTGAGAAGTTCTAATCTTCGCCCAAGGAGGAAATTATGGTGACTAAAAAAATTGTGGGGACAATTGCTTTGGCCATGCTTTTAGGACAAGGCGTGTTTGCTGCGAGTAATGAAGTCTATGACATTGCTGATATGGAATCCATTTCTATTGATGAAAATGAATTATTAAGAATGGAAGCAGAGTCTTGGGAAGCTGAAGAAAAAGATTTAAGTGAGCTCATGGGCGAATTAAATCTCACTCAGAACAAACAAGCACCTATTGCTGGTGAAGCTGTCATGGGGATACGCTCGAGTATTATGCCTAATAATATTAGACCATATGATCCCTTTGCTAAGAAGCGATATAAAAATATCATTCTAGGTAAAGTGTATAAAAGTAAAAATCCATTTAATGGATATGATTATTACCGACATATTACTGTTTTTAACGCGAGAAAAAAGAAAAGTAAGTTTCCTGGACTTTTCTCTCATGAAGAGCCATGTCACACCAGTAGTTTCTTTTTTGCGGACTGGGGAATTAGTGAAACATTAACAGTGACACTTTCTTCTGAAGTAAAAGCAGGTTCTGAAGCACTCGGTCTATCGGCTTCAGTGGGGATGAGTATTTCCAAAGGAATTACTATTTCTACCACACGCAGATTACAAGGGACTGCAGGTTACACGTCTATCCATACTCCGATGTTGACCAGTACAACTTACAGAGGAAAAACTTTTATTGTCACTTACAATAAGAGCACAAAAAAAATGAAATATCTTGAGGCTTCAATGACTCAGAGATGGAGTAACTCTTATCCTTATAATTTTTATTTGGATAATCAAGATGTTCTGTTTTCTGTTGATAGAACGAATGTAAGAAAGTGCCCAGGATATGAAGAGCAAGATTCACCGGATGATGGTGCAGGAATTTATAAGAAAGCTGGTTTTTAAGTCACTTATTTCGTTAATTAAAAATACTTGATTAATTTAGTGGGGCCCAAAGTGGCCCCATTTTTTGTTTCAATTTCTGCCAAAATATTCCGATAGTGAAGTGTACTTTAAACAGTGGTACACTTTAATCAGAGGTGGTCGTGTGAAAAACGTTTGGATTTTTTCTATTCTATTTTTAGCAGTAATTTCTATTTCCTTACTTCGAACAAATCATTATATGGAAGAAAATGGAATGTTTGCAGCAAACGGAAAACTGAGATCTGAATTTCAAAGAGATCCAGCAGGTCTGCAATGCACATCACTTACCGATTCATGTGAGCGCAACGATGATTGCTGCTCAAAAAATTGTCAGCAAAATGTCTGCGAAAAAAGACCTTTGAACGCCAAATATAATGGAGAACGGTGTTCTTCACATAAAGAGTGCCTTTCAAAAAATTGTTCTCAGTTTAGAATTTGTGCTCCTAGCACTCAATTTCAATCTGAAGTGGGAGAGTTTTGTTTGAAGCATTCCGGATGTAAAACTCAGACATGCGATGCCCGTTCAAGAAAATGTAGAAATCCTGCTTCTGTTGTTGAATCTGTTGAGACTACAGAGTAGAAAACTTCGTTTTTGATTTAAGAATATCGTAAAAATCTTTAATTCTTTGTACATATATCACTGGCTCAAATCCCCTGGCATGACCATAAGGTAGCTTTTTGTAATACTTTCTTTGAGCAAGAAGAGGTAACACTTTTTCTATACTCGGCCAAGCAGTGGGGTTTTCATTTTGCCAAATACTCAAAGCCATGGCATCACGCAAATGATAAAAACCTACGTTGTATGCTGCGAGAGCGAACCAGATCTTATCCTCTTGGCGAACATAAGAAGGTATACGATGAAGGAGCTTGGAAAGATACTTAGCCCCGCCTTCGATACTTTGAACGGGGTCAAGGCGATTTGTAACTCCGACACTTTTAGCAGTCCTGCGTGTAAGCATCATAATTCCTCGTACACCTGTAGGGCTTTTGGCTTTAGGGTTCCAAAAAGATTCTTGATAGCTAACTGCTGCTAGTAATTCCCATTCCATTTTGTATTTTTGAGCTGCTTTTTTGAAGAGATCTAAATATTGAGGAAGCCTGTCTTGGATTCTTGCATTGAAAACTTTAAGATTATAAGGATCAAAGGCTATGAATTCAAAATATTTGCGTTTGAGATGTTTGACAAGTTTTTGAGAGCTTTTTAACTGAAACCATTGTTCAACTTTTTTCTTGAGTTCAGTATTCTCTTTATCCATAACCCAGCCGATTTTATTTTCCTTTTTAAACTTAAAAACTATTTTAAGCTCAGGTAAATAACGTCGGTGGAGAGCGGCCATATGTGAATCCATCATGGTGCAGTACTCTGGGTTTTTCCAAATTTCCTGTAACATGGACTCAGAGTTCTCATCTTCTTTTTCCTCCCAAACTAATTCAGGATATAAACTTTTTAAATAAAGAAGAGTTTCGGTAAAACTGGTTTGAGTCGGAATCATAATTTTAAGTTTACTTAGATCTTTTGTGGATTTTATCTTTTTGCGTTTTTTACAAACCACCACCTGATGAACACTGAAATAACTTGGACCAAAATTAAAATTCTCACTCCTATATTCTGTATGAGTGACACTGGCAGCTCCGATATGACCATTGCCCAGGGAGATTTGCTCAAGAATTTGATCCACACTTTCTAAAGTTCGATATTTAAACTTAAGTGAATGGTCTTTAGCAAATTGCCTGGCAAGTTCATATTCAAAACCCTCAGGCACCCCGTCACGGCCATTCTCAAATGAGGCGGAAGAATTGCTAAAGAGAAATTCAATCTCTTTTTTCTGTTGGATTTCTTTCCACCCATAGAGTTTTTTTTCTCGAGGCTGGTTTGAATCGCTACAACTCAAAAGCAATAGAATTATGACAAGGTATTTCATGTGTAGTTATTTTAACAAAAAGCTATGTTTATTGGTAGCTTATAATAAAAAAAGACTTTAGAATAACTGCTATGAAAGCAAAAAATAATATATCTTCAGATCTTCAAAATTTAGTATCATGGTCAGTAGCAAGTCTAGGGCAGGCTATCGAATTAGAATATGGTAAAAAAGTCTTTCAGAGAGTCGAAAAAATACGTAAACAGATGAAATCGATACGTAAAAAAAATCCAGATATTGTTTACGATGTCCTCAAGAATGAGCTGGCTAAATTAAAAAAATATAACACAAAAGAAATAAATGAGATCTGTAGCTCTTTTAGTTTAATGCTCGAGCTTATCAATCGATGCGAATCGGCTTATCGTACTTTTAAACTAGACAATAAAGAGTACTCCTTTCCCAAGCAAAAACCTTACGGAATCATATTTGTATTAACAGCTCATCCCACGGAAGCCAGGAGCCCTGAACTACTGGGGTTGTTTGAAAATATCCAAAGAATTTTAAAAAGTG
>CEQY01396358.1_pt1 | contig 13479 bp, 15 predicted proteins | sample 361391 | NCBI WGS metagenome assembly CEQY01 (sample SAMEA2621075, study PRJEB7988) | marine metagenome | isolation source: saline water (ENVO:00002010), including | reverse complement strand
CGTGGAGGTTTGCTCATGGAGATACTGACTACTCTCATTTAACCTCACCAGTTATGACAGTCACACAACATTACGAAGCCAATAATGAAGTTGCACCTGAGAGTTTTGATTTTCTAAATTTCCCAGGAAACCCAGATGAAATTATGACCACTCTTTTCAGACAGGGAAGTTGCTCTGAACGGGTGACTAGTGAAAATGAGAGACATGTGATGTTAGGAGTTCCAGGAGATAAAATTTCTTCCCAAAATGTGACCTATAATATTGAACAAGAACTTTTTCCCCTCTATGAGAGGTTTCACCGCTTGAATGCTCTCTTTGAGTCAAATGAAATCAATAATCTTCATCATGAAGTTGTTAATGAAGTCATTTGTGAGTTTGAACCCGTTCTTTCTAACACTGACTCTATCACGTCTCTCACCAGAGATGTGATCGCAGCTCTGAGACGCTCAACTCCTATGGAGTTTTTTCAGTCTCTTTTTCTTAGTATGTGCGGGCAGGGGAATTTAAAAAGAATCATGCCACGAGCTAAAATTGTGAAATACAATGCTTCTGGAATTGAGCCCCATAAGTATCCAGGTGATTTAATTGAACATGTGGATGCGAGACTAAACGCCGGGCATCCTGTTAGTTTTAATTATTGTAAAGATGTTATCCACGATCCTAATTACCGAGGGATCACTGCAGTGTATCCTCAAACAGAGTTTGCCTGTCGTAGCTCTTATCATGCCAGTATTATCATGGGCTCCCGTCAAAGAAATGGTCGTTGTGAATATCTTGTTCGAAACTCTTATGGTTCAAGTTGCCATGCTTATGAGAATATTTGGGATTGCGAAAATGGTGACACTTGGATTGAACGTGAAGCTCTTATGTCCAATACAGATAGAATGTCTTGGTTAGAAGCCAAGTAAATTGTTCCAGTACTCGTTAATGACCAACTCTTATGTTAATATGATCCTGGCCGGGAGGTTATATGTCTAAACATATACAGTTTCTATTTATTCTCACTTTATTATCCTTTTCAAGCTTTGCAGATGAATACGGGGTAGATCTCTTTTGCCAAGATATGAATGTCGTCCTTCAAAAAATTGCTGTGTATGAATCAAATATCGCAAATGCAAATACGACCAGATCACCTTTAGGTGGAGCTTATCAAGAGCGTTATATCAAAGAATGTAGAGAAGGGAAGTGTGTTGTAGGTGCACATGAAAATGCTGTAAAACTTAGATATGAGCCCGATCATCCAGATGCAAGAGTTGATGGTTATGTGGCCTATCCTGATATTGATGTTTTGGAGCAAATGAATAAACTGATAAAAGCACAAGAGATATTTGCTATCATACTTAACAATTCACCCTATCACTCTCAAAAAGAATTTCTCATCGGAAACACCTTTAATAAATGTTTTCAAAAGTATGCGGCTTTTCGAAATAGATTCAATTATCAAAGTTTTTTAGGGCGTTAAGTTATTATTTTTACTTTCTTTTGTTAAACAAATTGAGGGCAATTTAATATCTGTTAAATCATAATAAATTTTCCAGTGCTATAATTGAGTTCCACGTTTTAAAAATCCCAGTACGTTTTCTATTTTTGCACGTTTGTCGCTCGATTTTGTAAAACTTCTCTAAAAATTCTTTTTCTTTTAGATGTCTTTTAGGGAGCTCTCCCATGTCTCACCAACTCATTTTGAGCGCACAGCTATTATGTTTTTTATTTATCGTTTCTTGTAATCAAGCAACACCACCCATTGTCGTTGATGAATGTCAGTTACCTGAACAGTATAGAGTGAGTGAGAACCTCATTCCCTTAGATGCAAAAAATTGCCTCATCCCCTTACAAATTGAAGCAACTCACTTAGAGACTTCTATTTTGTTGCAAGATTTTAGCCGCGAACAAGAAGAAAAAATCCAGGCCGCGATTGCAAGATTAAAACTAGTGATCAATTCCAAAGAGTTTAAAAAAAGAGTGCTTAATTTTCAGTATGAGAATATGTATGTCTTTGTTGATAATCAAGGTCTCTCAAATGAGGAAATTTATGAAAAAATAAGAGAGGGGGTAGAGGTTTTAAATAATGAGTTTGATCAAGAAATAGATTTGGATGCCACCTTATATTATTCAAGTAATTCAACAGTAGGATACACTTATCCCAACACTCATCGCATTTGGATTAATAATAAATTCTTTGCTACCAATAGCCTAAGTAAGGTTGCCGCTAATCTCATGCATGAATGGTTGCATAAAATTGGTTTCGGCCATGATAAACAAAGAACGATGAGAAGAGCTTACTCAGTACCTTATGGTATAGGAGGGATTGTAAGAGATTTAATCGAAGAAATGACGCCGACGCTAGTAGAGTCTCGTTTGTAAAAGATCAATTAAGCTCTCAATCTCACTGAGAGAACTTGTATCTCCATCAGCTGATTGGGACAGGCGAGCAATAATATCACGACAGAGTTGAACTTTTTTCTGCATACGATCTTTTGCAAGTTTAATAGCCGCATCAAAATAAGTTTTTTCAGTTTCAGTAAGTTCATCCATGCTTTCTAATTGTAAAAACTTTTTTGTGAGCTCAGGATGGTTAAGACCTACAAAATGAAGGACATAATTGAGGTTATTATTTCTAAAGTCGAGACCATAAGTTTTTTTGCTCTCGCTATTAAAGTCAATAATATCGTCAGTCATCTGAAAAATAATTCCGATTTCTTCACCTAGTTTAACCAAATCATCATAGAGTTTATGATCAGGTGTGCTAGCGAGATAAGGAGCGATAAAGCACCAGCGAAATAAAGATCCTGTTTTCTTTAGGGCCAATGTTTCATACAGAGTGGTTGTGATTTGATAGGGGTTCGTGTTTTCAAACTGAATCCATTCCCCTTCGACTAAATCTTTTAGGGTGAGGGTTAACTCTGCAGTGAGTTTGGGGTTATTAAAATCACTAAGCTCATGTAGCGCACGAGCGAGCATATAATCACCCAGTAAGACACTTTTTTTATTATTAATTAATGCTGGAATAGATGGGTTGTCTCGTCTCATATGCGAGTTATCAATAACATCATCATGAGTGAGGGTCGCATTATGAACTAGCTCAACCACTCGGCCCAGCTTAACCACTTCTGCTTCACCTAATGAGAAAATCTCTCCCATATATTGTACGAGCTTTGAACGTAGGAGTTTACCACCGGTCAGTCCCTTTAAATTGACATTTTTGAGATCTTCTTTCAGATAGCTATCATCAGAAAAATAAAAATGATCTAGTTCTAAATCAGTTTTCATAATTCTCCGCTATATAAAGATAAGTCACTCCTCCAAAAAGAGGAATATAATATGCTTTATCAAAACCTGTGGACTCTTTAATGATTTGAGTAAACTCATAGGCACAAGGAAAGCTTTTACTTGAATCGATTAAGTACTTATAAGCTTCTTCTTTATTAAAGAGTTTTCCAATAAAGGGAATAAAGTAATTCATGATTCCAAAATATATGCCCCTTAAAAAAAAGTTTTGAGGCTGTCCAAATTCAAGAATACAGATTTTCGATTTCGTCACTCTCGCCATTTCTTTGAGGGCCAAGCGGTAGTCTTCAACATTGCGAATACCGTATGAGATGCAAGTATGATCAAAGTCTTTATCTTCAAATGGCATCTGCATAACATCTTGGACTGACCAATGAATCGCTTTTGATTTATCTTCAGCAACTTTTAGCATATTCGCTGAAAAATCAACCCCATAAACCTCAGCACTTGGAAGTTGTTTTTTTATACTAAGTGCAATATCACCGGTACCTGTTGCACAGTCGAGAACTCGCTGAGGATGGCCTTTAGTCATATGCCTAACCAATTTTTTCTTCCAAAGTCTGTGAATACCCAAAGATAACATATCATTGAGAAGGTCATAGGACCCAGAAATATTGTTAAACATTGATTTAATTTGAACTGCTTTAGGCATATTAGATAACTTCTTTATGGTAAAATTTTGCAATTTCTGTGAGCTGAGCACGAATATGAGTTAACTCTTCTGGCGTGATTTGTTGATCTTTATCAGATAAAGCTTGTGCTGGGTTTGGATGTGACTCTACCAAAATTCCATCTGCACCAGCGGCCATGGCCACATGACAAAGAGGGCCAACCATTGCTGCAATTCCTGCTCCATGAGAAGGATCAACGATGACTTTAAATTTTGTATTTTGTTTAAGATAGATAACAGAGTTTATATCCAAAGTATTTCTAGTGCTCGTTTCAAAAGTTCTGATTCCACGCTCACAGAGGAGTATTTTTTCTTCTCCGAGGTCTGGCATATAGCCACAGGCATTGAGCCATTCTTTTACAGTTGCAGAAAATGCTCTTTTAAAGAGAACCGGTTTTCCATAGGCATTTAACTCTCGTAATAAATCATAGTTATACATATTACGAGAACCCACTTGAAAAACATCTACCACTTCATTAAGTGTTTCTGCTTGTCTGGGGTCTGTTATTTCTGTAACAAAAGAGAAATCGTATTTAGTTTTGAGCTCTTTAATAATCTTTAGGCCGGCGTTTCCTAAGCCTTGAAAACTTTCCGCTTGAGTACGCATTTTAAATATTCCTGCGCGAACAAAACTTAACTGTTCTTCAGAAGTTAGAATACTCTCAAGTTGTTCTCTGGATTCAAGGGAGCAGGGGCCTGCAATAATGGCAAACTTAGATTCACTTTCTAAGTAATTTTTCAGTTTCGACATGTGCCGCATTATATTTGAGTTGAGCTAAATGATCAAGAAATATTGAATATTTGGCCAAGTTAAGATATGAATTGCGCTATGCTTAAAGAAGAAGAAATTCCGCAGTTTATCCAAAATGGTTTTATATTAGAAGATCCTAAATCAAATCAGGTTGTTGTTGCGGTGTGTAATGAGGGTGATCCTCATCAACACAAAGGATTTCTGCTCAATTTTTACGGAGAAATCAAATCTTTAACCTTTCAATCCATCTCATTTATGCCAAGAGAGGAGTTTAAAAGTTTTATCCAAAGGATTTGTCCACATAAAGCTGAACTTAGCTTTATAAGAGATGGGGATGACGACTACAAAAATGATGTCAAAACAACTCTATCCTGGTTGCAAGAGAAGAAATTACAAAAAATAGTCCCCACCAGCTTTGCTCACTATAATATAAAAGAAGGGCACCCCCTTGGCTTTCTTCCAAAGCTTATGGATCTCAATGGTTATGTCTTTGGGTATTGGGATCAGGAAGAGGGTATGATGGGAGTCACCCCAGAAGTCCTTCTCTATCAAGAGAATAACCTATTTGAAACGATGGCCTTAGCTGGAACATTTGATACCAATCAAAAAAACTTCGCGAGCTTATTAGAAAAGAGTAACAAAAACCAAAGTGAGCAAGATTTTGTCTGCATGGACATTGAACATAAGCTCAAAGATCACTGCACTCAATTTCATAAACATGAAAAAGAAGTCTTTAACTTTGGACCTCTTGCTCATTTACATACTAAAATCACTTTTGAGTCCAAAGAAAACTTTCTAAGTCTTTGCCAAAGACTATCACCCACAGCTGCTTTAGGTGGTTTTCCCACTACGACTGCTCTGAAGTTGCTTAAAGATCTTAATTATTTTTCACTCGAAAAACAGAGTCGAACATTTGGGGGGGCCATAGGAATAGAGTTGCAGGATAAAGCCTTCTCTTTGGTTGCGATAAGATCAATTGAATGGAAAAAAAATAATTTGTATATTCATAGTGGGACAGGTGTCATCTCTGCTTCTGATATTGGTCAGGAATGGGCCGAGATTAAAAACAAACGAAAGGCAATTGTTGAAAAATTACAAGTTTAACCTTAAACAGACCCTCAAAAATCTAGGCGTTGAACAAGTTTACTTTTGTTCAGGTGCGAGAAACGCCTCTCTTCTGAATGAATTTGCAGAATTTGAAGTCACCCATATGTTTCAAGAGGAGCAGGCCAGTTTTATGGCCCTCGGTTCCTGTAAAATCACAGATAAACCCGTTGTTGTTTGTACCACCAGTGGAACCGCTGTTGCGCAGTGTCTGCCCGCTGTAATTGAAGCTTACCATACTCACCAAAAACTCATTATTATTTCAGCTGATAGACCTCTTAGGCTAAAAGGGTCTTGGGCCCCTCAAACCATAGAGCAAACCGGTCTTTTTTCTCATTTTGTAAGAACAGAAATCAACAGCAACACAGAAGAAAAAAATGAAGACATCCAATTTCCTCTGCATATTAATATACATATTGATGATGCCTCCATCGATATACCTGAAGCAACAGTGATTGATATTAATTCTCAAGAGTTCTGGTCAATTTATGCCAAAGCAAAGCACCCAGTTTTTCTGTATAGCGATCATAAGGTTCATACTGAGTTACTCAATTTTATAGAAAACTCAGGTGATGATTTATTTGCGGAAGTGTTGAGTCCCAAGGGGGCTAAAAATATGGCCACCATTAACTATGAATTTGAGTTGGTCAAAAAACTCAAAGAACATACTTTTGATTTGGTGGTTAAAATAGGGCCAACTCCTATTAGCAAAGTTTGGCGCCTTCTCGATAATACATTTCCTGATATTCCGATTGTATCACTCTCGGTTGACCCTGTAGGGCTTGGACGTGGCTTTCGGCTGAAAGAGACCCTTAAAGATTTTCCTCAAATCAATCAAAAGAAAAATGGTAAGGTCGGTGAAACCTTTGAGCTTGGGGAACTTTGTCAAAAATTTCCTTTATCAGAATTTTCGTTCCACCAAAAGATTTACCAAAGTGTGGGAAAACAAGACCTTATTTTTTTAGGAAATAGCATGCCTATACGTTATGCTGATTTTTTTAAAAATCGCCAAAATGAATTTTTTGCCTCTCGTGGGGCAAGTGGAATCGATGGTCAAATAGCGACGGCCATAGGGATGGCAAGACAGACCACAAGAATGGTTCATCTCATTATCGGGGATTTAACTTTTCTTTACGATTTTTCAAGCTTAATCAACCTTCTGCCTCCTAACTTGAAAATTCATGTGATTAATAATAGAGGAGGAAGGATTTTTGAAAGAATCAAAATGCCCAAAGAAATCCTTAATGTTCATGACCTTCCCTTAGAAAAATATATTCATGAACTTCCCTGTCGAAATCAAATAACGGTCTATACTTGTGATAATGAACAGACGAGACGGGCTTGGGAGAGTTTATGATTTATACCATTCATGGATTTGCAGGAAGGACATCTCAATTTGATTTTATAACCACAGAAAAAGTGGATATTGATCTTTTTGAACTCAAAGAGTTCTCTCTTGCAGCAATCGAAGCAAAGATAGACTTTTCTAAAGAAGTTAAATTGATTGGATATTCCCTAGGAGCGAGATTAGCTGCTCAAATATTTTTGAGAAATGCTGACTCTATATCCCAGTGCCTCTTGTTGGCCGGACATATGGGGCTATCTTCTGAAGAAGATAAAAAAAACAGGATTGATATCGAGAGTAACTTTAAAGATAAACTTCGCCATCTTTCTCAAGAAGAATTCATCTCATTCTGGAACTCATTGGAACTTTTTTCTCATGATCACTCAGAGCGAATTCGTTATGAACCGGCCTTATTGTTTAAAATGATAGAGCAATTCGCCTTAACAAAGCAGCCGTATCTTATTCCTTCACTTGCGGCTTATAAAGAGAAAATTCACTTTTTTTATGGTGAAAAGGATACTAAATACTTTCAGTACGCTCAATCAGAGCTCTCTGACTTTAATGTCCACACATTTGCTGATGCCGGTCATAGGGTCTATCAGTATGAGTCGGTTAAAAATAAAATTTTAGAGGTTTTACAATGAATATTCTTATGCAAGGTATGCGGCCTAAAACATTAGTGGCCGCGATTATTCCTCCGCTCACAGCGAGTGGACTTTATTTCTCTCAGTCCATTCATTACGACTATACTATTTTAAGTTTATGTTTGTTATTAGCACTTTGTATTCAAATTGCGACAAATTTTTATAACGACGCTATCGATTATAAAAAAGGAGCTGATAAAGACAGAGTCGGTCCAAAGCGAGTCAGTAATGAACTCAATGTAAAAAAAATCTTTCGCTGGGGGCATTTATTTATAATGGCGGCTTTTTTTGTAGGAGTACCTTTAATGTTGAAAGGAGGCTGGCCTATTGCTTTATTGGGCTTAGTTTCAATGTTCTTGGCCTATGGGTACACGGGAGGTCCTTTTCCCTTAGCTTATTTAGGTTTAGGTGAGCTGTTCGTTTTTTTATTTTTTGGTCTTGTGGCCACCATGGGAAGCTTTTATTTGATGGCAGAAAGCTTAAATCACCAAGTCTTCTTGCTTGCTTGTGCTAACGGTCTTCTTTCTTGTGCCTTGATTGCTATTAATAATCTTCGAGATAAAGAAAAAGATAAAGTGGTAGATAAAAACACACTGGCGGTTAAAATGACTCCCGGTGTTTATCACAAGTTATTAGACCTGTTTACTTTTGGCCCTTATTTCATCATTCTCTATTTTTTCGTCTTTATTAATTTGAAATTTGTGGTGGTTCTCCTCGCGGTCAAGTTTGCACACCAAACACGGTTTATTATTCATCACCATGAAAAACCTTCTGAGCTTAATAGAGCACTTGAATCAGCTGGTAAACATCTCTTTGCCTTTGGTCTACTTTTTTGGCTTGTGTGTTTATGGATCTAGCCTATAGCTCTTATCAACTGACTTCACGAAGTTTACCTAATGTTCTTAGTCGACCAGAGGACAAGGTTTATGACGGTGTTTTATTAAGAGTTGATAAAAAATATTTTCTTGATTATTTCCCATGGCAAGTTTTTGGGGATTGTCCTTGTGAAGAATTTCTTCTTCATCTCAAAGAGCAAGGGCTACCTGATTACTTAAAAAATCTCCTGGAATTAGAAAAGAACAGAGATGTCATTGATCATCAAAGTTTTAATAACCATGGTTTTAACCAAGTGGCTGATATAACCAAAGTAAAAGTATTTTCATTAGATGAGCTCAATATCACCCTTGAAAAGTACAACGGTCGTGTCAGGCTTGATTTCAATAATGCTTATCCGGATCAAGACGTAATGAAATGGTGGCTCGGCCTTTCTGAAGAAGATCGACAAAAAATTGATTATATTGAAGACCCTTGTACACCTGAGTTTTATGCCTCATTAAAATTAAAAGGTATGCCTATTGCAAGTGATAGGGTTCAATATGATTCTGAGATTAAGATTTTTAAACCTAATATTGAAAGTATTCAAAAAGGTAAAAAACTTATTTTCTCATCTTATATGGGCCATGATTTAGGAAGATATCATGCTTATTTATCACTGCTTACATATGGAGACCGTGAGCTTGTTCATGGTATTAACACGCCAGGTGTTTATCTGGAACAAAAGCCGTTATTTATTCAAAATAATTTGAGTTGCTCTATTGATAAGCAAGTTAGAGATGAGATGTACAAAGAACTAGGGGAGCGAGAATGGATTTCTCTTTAAGTTCAACTGACAATATTTACCTCATTCCACCTTACCTCATAGAAAAAAAAGAAAAATTTATTCATGAGTGGGAAAAAGTTTATAAGAGTGATCATATTTTTCTTTTTAGCTCTGGAACCACTTCAAAAAAACTTACTTCTTATGCTATTTCAAAAGAAGCTTTTTTAACCAATGCCAAGGCTGTGAATGATTTTTTACATGCTAGCTCTGATGATATTTGGTTTAATCCTCTTCCCGTTTTTCATGTGGGAGGGTTTGCTATCTTTGCTAGGGCCCACTTATTGGGAGCAAAAGTCATCATTAAGCAATATAAGGGCTGGGATGTTGCAAAATTTTATGATGAACTCTGTGCTTCCCATGCTTCATTTACTTCACTGGTTCCGGTGCAGGCCCACGATCTAATGACTCATAAATTAACGCCACCTCCTTCTTTAAAAGGAGTCTTTATCGGCGGGGACTTTCTTAATGATCATCTGGCCCAAAAACTTCATGAACTCAACTGGCCCATTATTAGAACTTTTGGCATGACTGAGACTTGTTCCCAACTTGCAACGTCTTTTTATCAACCCGACGACCAAGGTTTTATAAAATTACTTCCTATTTTTGATTTGAAAGATAATCAGGTTAAATCCCCCTCACTTTATTCGGCTAAAATTATTTTCGATAAAGCTGTCCAAGTTGAGTATCAAGAGGGACAGTCATTTGAACTCAAAGATGAATTAGCAATGAGAAGAGATGATTCGGGAGTTGCTATCAAACCCCTGGGGCGAAAAGATGATGCTCTTAAGATTAAAGGTCGTCTTTTTTATCTCAGCGAAATTAAAAATATCATTCATAGTATTTTTATAGAAAAAGGAATATATGGACAGGGTGAAGTCTTTATTGACTCTCAAACGGCCAATAAGAGCGTCACTCTCTTGCTTGAAAAATCTCTCAAGCAACGGGAAGCAGAATTGAGAAAAGAGATAGTTGAGCAAGTTCCTCCTTTATCTTCTGTTCTTCTTTTCAATTACTTAGATCGAATAGATAAAACCAGTTTACACAAAATCAAAAATATAAAGTAGTATTATTGGCATGAAAATTCTATTTCTCTGTCTTATATTAATATCTCTAGGTCATACCAAAACTTGGAATGGATCCAACTCACCTTATAAATTAATCAAAGACTTAAATACAGATTTCAATCTATTGCCACTGAAGGGGGCGGTAGCTGCTGATACTAAGCTGTGGCCAAGCTATTATTGGCCATATAAGAGAGGTGGTGTCGGTTATAGATGGGGGATTGACCAGAATACTTATGCACTTGATTTGTTACAAAAAGATGATCTTCTGGGTTTAAGTCGCCAAGAAATATCTCAATTATCACCCATAGAAAAACTAGATCTTATAAATGATAATTATAAACTCTCTCTTACTCAAGGAGCTCGAAAGTTCTCCAATCCTAATGCTCAGGACTGGAATGGTATTTGCCATGGAATGGCCGCGGCTTCACTCCATTACCCAGAACCTCAGATCAAAACGATCATTAATCAGGATGGTCTAACGATTGATTTATTTACTTCTGATATCAAAGCTTTATTAGGGTATTACTACGTACTTAAACAGGATGAAAAAGTCACCCAAATAGGTAAGCGTTGTTTTTTTAATTCACGAATTATGACAAGACTTCCTGCATGTAAAGATGTCAACGCCGGAGCTTTTCACCTTTTACTGGCCAATCAAATTGGCTTAAAAAAGAAATCTTTCCTTATGGATCTCGAGCGTTATAAAGAAGTTTGGAATCATGGTATTGTTAAATTTGAGTCAGAAGTTATTGCTCAACAACATAAGAGAGTAAAAATAAGAACTCGAATTTATTTCCCAAAAACCATTGAACCCCATTTAGCTCCAATCGTAGGCTCGAGTCTAGATTATATTGATTCAAAAATTTATACTTATTGGCTGGAGTTAGATGATGACTCTCATATTACCGGGGGAAGCTGGGTCAGCTTTGAGCGCCCTGATTTTATCTGGTACCAAGAGAAACTAGAACTTTCTGAAGACTTTAAAAAACTAGCTGAATTACTTTTCTAAACATAAGTTACGAAGGCGGTAGGGTCGAGTACAATTTCACCACTGGCCACCATTTGACGTATGTCTTTGATAAGATCATCTTGAGCCTTACACACTGCTGAAGCGGGCTTTTCATTTTTTAACTTATCCAAAAACTCTTCTTGCATGGTTTGGGTCACCTCGGAGAAGAGATCATATACCAGCTCTTTGCTAGACATTCTTAGCGCCACTGCAAGTAGATCCTGATTAGTATTTTTAAGAAACTCAACTTTCATTTTAGTGGTCATGTATCTAAGTTGATCAAGATATTCAATATTATCTTTTAAGTTATTGGCCAAGACAGGGTTTTTCATCTCAATAATATTGATCGCGCGAACTTGTTCTTCAAAGTCCATTCCACAGTATTGTTCAGGATTAAGACCTTGGGTTTTTCGTTGTTTTTTCTCAACAATACTAGAGATAGATTTATAACTGATAGAGTCTAGTTGATCATCAAATATAAGTCCCACTTTATGTAAATCGAGATCATTATGCTTATAAGGTTCGATGTATTTTACTTTCACACGAAAAGGTTTTGGCAAGGTTTGATCGGTGAGGTTCACCAGAAAAACTTCTGAGCCCACCTTGAGTTTTTGCACTTCTTCATTTCCCACCACCATTCCGGCACCAGCAATAGAAATATCTACTAAAACTGAGGTGAAAACGAACTCTGGTTTATCTGTTTCTACATCACGCATTTCAGAATGAAATGTAATGGATTTATGGTCTTGATATAAATAGTAAAAGCGTTGATTTTTTCTGCGTTCATAAACTTGGATATCACCAGGGATACTAAATTCAATGACGTGTCCATGACGATTGTACTTATCTTTTTTAAAGATAATTTCAATACCCGGTATATGGACAAAAATAGGCTTATCGATATCTAGTTTGTCGTAATGCTGGCTCTCTGTATCTATATGTAGCCGGCAAATTTGCTCAGACACCTCATGGAGTTTTCCAGAGTGAGTATACCTATGACTTCCAAACTGTTGCCAGACTGTAAGTTTAGGTGATTTCTTGAGCACCAAATTTAGTTTTTGATAAATAATATCTTTTTGGTGAGTTTTCCAATACTGCATAGAACTATTATAATAAAAACTGAGAATTTTTATAGCCAAAGGTAAGAAATGTTCGAAGTCATCTATGAGCATGATCAATTTATTATTATCAATAAAGCGAATGGGTATAGTTTTCAAGGAGATGAGGGAGTTTTAGCAAAGTTGAGAGAAATGGGTGAGTTTTATGGAGTTCACCGCTTAGATAAAGAGACCTCAGGACTCATGGTTTTTGCAAAAAATAAACGGGCCCAAAGTGAACTCTCTCGGTGTTTTGAAAACCGTGAAGTTGTAAAATATTATTGTGCCCTCAGTTCTAGCCGACCAGTCAAAAAGCAAGGCAAGATCATCGGAGACCTTGTTAAGGGACGTGGTGGAAATTATTATCTCAAAAAAACTAAACAGCATCCCAGTGTCACCCAATTTGTGTCGGATTATAATAACGAGCATCAACTCAGAGTGTTTTTATTAAGGCCACTAACAGGTAAAACCCATCAACTGCGGGTTGTTTTAAAAGCACTTGGTTCAGTGATCCTAGGGGATAAACGTTACGGTGGACTTGAGAGTGATAGAATGTATTTGCATGCATGGAAACTAGAATTTAGCTTCATGGAAAATATTTACAAGTTTAGCGCACCACCTGCAAGAGGTGAGCTATTTAATGATAAAATTATCGAAGAAATTGATCAGTTATATTTAACTAAAACTTTTTAACTAAAATTTTTAGTTACGACTTTTTAGCTTGTTTTTTAGCTTTAATTCTAGCTTTTTTCTTTGCTTGGTTTTTTCTTTTTACCATTTTAGCGATAGTTTTTTTTCTACCTTTTCCCATTTCTAACTCCTTATAATTTTTAAAGGATTAAGATAA
>CEQY01396359.1_pt1 | contig 13487 bp, 11 predicted proteins | sample 361391 | NCBI WGS metagenome assembly CEQY01 (sample SAMEA2621075, study PRJEB7988) | marine metagenome | isolation source: saline water (ENVO:00002010), including | reverse complement strand
TAGCGCAGTAGACTGTTAATCTATTGGTCGTGGGTTCGAGTCCCACCGTTCCAGCCATTTTTAAAAACCCTTTAGGGATAGGAGCGAAAGCAAATATTTCTAAAGGGTTTTTTAATGATATGACTCAGAATTGACAATCACCTGACACATGAATCTCTCCCTCAAGGCATACTCAGATTAAGCCATAGTGGTGATTAAATTTTTTCATGTTTTCCTTTACCCTTCTTAAGTGCCAATTTGTGTTTGTTTGACCCTCGCTTGAGTTTAAAAGCTCAAGCGAGGAATCAGCTGAGGTACTGAGATCTTAGTGACTGCATCTCATTGGCAGGCATAAGGTCGCCATTCTTACCAGCAACTTCAATTCCCCTAGATAAAGTTTCTTCCAATTCTTTCAGCTTATTCAATTTTATAAAACACTTTGCTAGACCTAGATAAGCGACAGAATATTTTTTATCTGAATCAATTGCCGCTTTAAAATGTTTACTAGCTAGCTCTGGCTGATTCTTTTCTAAAAGGATCTCCCCCATTCCATTATTGGCCATAGCATCCTCTGAATCCATCTCAAGAACTTGAAGGAACATTCCTTCTCTTCTGTCTCTATCGATTTGTTTTTGCTTTTGAAGCTCGTCTTGTTTACGTTTTTTCTCAGCCTCATCCCCTAAAATCTCAAAATTTAAAAGTGTAGCCTGAGATTTATAGTCTTCAGCTGTTTTAATATTTCCAAGCTTCATGTGATAGAGAGATAGGTTTGTATAAGCCATCATTGATTTTGAATTTATTGATTTCAATTGCTCCATAAGTTCTATGGCTTTTTCAAAGTTTTCCATTCTTCCATACAAAACTCCTAAACTCTCATAAGCGTCCTCAAAACCTGGATCTAGCTCTAATGCTCTTTCAAAATATTCTTTTGCCTTTTCATCATAGTTGGCCTGAAAGAGTTCTACTGCTCTATCATAAAGCTCACTTGCCAAGGATTTTCTGTCCGTTGCGATATATGGATAATAAAAAATTTGCATATCTCCAAGATTCGACCCGTCTATACGATAGTTTCGAAGCATACTTACATAATGATAAAACTTTCCCCCATCCTCAAAAGAGTTCAAAACTTTACCTATTTTCTTGCCCTCCCATTCTAAATTCCCTTCATAGGAATTCGTAGAAATCATTAATACAGGCTTATAAGCGGCACCTCTTCTTGTTTGTATTTTCGAAACTGTCTCCTGACCTGGAAAACATCCCTTTTTATAATCTACACTGAGTTCATCGAAATAGGTGTTATTGACGAGATCTCCAGTTTTAGCTTCCTCACCAAGAAGAGGGACTCCCGTCAAAACTCTAAGCTTTAAAAAATCTTCAGCCCCTGCTAGTAGGGCTTTGGGTTTTTCACCAATGGAGTCTCCTTCAAAAAAATACTTTCCCTTTAACTCATGCTCACTACTATTAGTATTTAAGAAAATAGGCTTTGAAATCTTCTCAACTTCAAAGTCCTCGGATATATGATACCTCTCTATTCTCTCTAAAATAGATTCGTAAAATTGATTTTGAAAATAAATTTCAAAATGATCTTCTGAAATTCGCGCCAAGACAAAACTTCCAATAATCTTTCCGGTAAGATCAAGGATAGAATTAAAATGAAACTCTTTGGGCTTAAGCTTCGAGACGGAGTTAGTACATTGAGAATCTAGATAGGCTCCAGCGTCTGGGCCTTTAAAAAGTATTCCACAATCAGCTACCATAAAGCTTAGCGGATTTGTTCTTATATCTTCAAAAATAATTGTCATGAGTTAGACTGAAAAAGACTCTCCACAACCGCAAGTATTAGAGGCATTTGGATTTTCAAAAACAAATCCTTTGCCATTAAGACCATCTTTAAAATCAAGAACCACGCCCTTGAGATATATTGAGGATTTTGGATCAATAATAATCCTAATTCCTTCGCGATCAATAATATTGTCTTTTTCCTTTAATTCAGAGAATTCAATTTTGTATTGCAATCCTGAACAGCCGCCTCCAACAACAGCAAGCCTAAGCCCTTTATCCATGCCAGGATTTTCTTGATTGTATATCGTCTTTATTTGTTCAAATGCTTTATCTGTGACATCTACGATGTTTGTCATAAAGTCCGCCTCCATTAGAATGATCATACCATAAATTATGTCATTGTTTCAGGTTATCTAACCTAATTTCAATATCTTATCAATAAAGTTTTACTTGAATTGATTTACATCTATAATAAATACAATGAGTTATAATATGAATTCTTCTATCAGCCTCCTTCATTACGTACACTGCCCCTTCTGCATAAGGGTTAGGATGGCTTTCGACTTTGCCCAAATTCCCTATCAGTCGATAGTTGTTCCTTACAATGATGAAAAAACTCCTCTTGATTTATGCGGCGTAAAAATGCTCCCCATTGTAAAAACTGAAAAAGACGCTATGAATGAGAGTTTAGATATTATCCAACACTATTGTAATAACAAGATAGATCAGCCATCAGCTGAGAGACTTGCTGAAGTCACCGCCCTCACAGATAAGCTAGGAAAGAGTATTCACAACTTAGCCATGCCCTATTTTATATGGACACCTGAGTTTGATGATGATTCCCGAAAGTATTTTCAAGATAAAAAGGAAAAAAAGCGAGGGCCTTTTAAAGAGCTCATGAAAAAGAAAGATGAATTCGTTTTAGAACTCACCCCACAACTTGAAATACTAGAAAAAGACTTAACTCCTTTTTATAAATCTAGCAATCTCGCTCTTGAGGATATTATGATCGCAGCACATCTTTGGGCCTTATTCATAGTTCCCGAATTTCAATTTTCTCCTAAGATTTATCAATATCTCATGGATGTTAAAAAAATAACTGGCTTCGAGTACCACAAAGACTATATGGAGTAATATGGAAGTTCACTTTGTCGTGGCTCAAGAAGATGGTCGGTCTAAAAAATTTCGACTCGCCAACGAAGAATATGTTGTTATTGGCAGATCTAAAACTCTTTGCCAGGTCTACCTTGAAGATACCCTTTGTAGCTCAACACATACAAAAATTTCTGTTCAAAACAATGCCATCTTTATAGAGGATATGAACTCAAAGAATGGAGTTTTCCTCAATGGAGTACGTATTCTCAAACAAAGAATTTATATTGACGATAAAGTTCGATTTGGAGGTAGCATACTTTTTATCAATCACTCTAGGATGGATGAAAAAAGTGTCAAGGCTTCAACCTATCACGGCAAAGGTTCAAGAAGAAATAATTTAACCCTCGAACTTGATAGCAAATCCTCCTCACATACTTTTGGCTCCTTCAAAAAGGTATTAATTGGAGGAGAATCTAATCGTGGTCAAAAGCGCTCTCCCAAAAAGGAAGATCGAACTCTCGTCTCTCAAATGCAAATTAAAAACGCTTATTTAATTGATCTTTCGATCGCTCTCATTGTTTTCATTTTAGCCAATGTAATTTTTTACCAAGTTTTTCCAGATCACTATAAAGTAGCCGAAGAGTTGAGTATCTTCGTGAGAATGTTTAAAGGTACTGCGATTAAGTATACTCTTGCTTCCTTCATTATTTCTATTGCAGTCCACTTTATCAATATTCGAATTGAGTCGGGTTCTATTGGGAAAAGAATTTTAGGAATTAATTAGGCTTCCAAATTCTCTCTTCTTGATTCGCTACATAATTACAATAACGTGCATAAACAAACAGGAAATCAGAAAGTCTATTTAAAAAAATTATAGAATTCTCTGGGATACTTTGAGTATTGTCTCCAAAATCTATCAATTTCCTCTCTACCTTTCGACAAGCTGTTCTTACAACATGTGTATAACTTGCAGCCTGCGTCCCTCCCGGCAGTATAAAATTTTTCAGTTTTGGTAACAGACCATCTAACTCATCAATTACAGACTCCATTGAAAGAATCATTTCAGCTTTTATGTCCGGGAGCTTATACTTCTCCCAAAGATTACTTTCACAAGCAAGCTTAGAACCTAAATCAAAGAGACTAGATTGAATGGAATCAAATAGTTCATTGTGTTTCGAAAAACTTTCCTCTTTAGGATAAAGAGAGCGCATAAAACCAATATGGGAGTTTAACTCATCAACCTCACCATATAAAGAAATTCTCATATTAGCCTTGGAAATGCGAGTACCGCTGACTAAAGAAGTTTCACCTTTATCACCAGTTCTCGTATATACGTTTGATTTACTCATCTACATATTCCTTCTGTATCTTCCACCGATTTCAAACATAACCTCAGTGACCTGCCCTAAAGAGCAATAACGTACACATTCAAGAAGCTGCTCAAATATATTTCCGTCCTTAAGTGCAACATCTCGTAGTTTTTGAAGTTGTTTTTCCGATTCGTCACTGTGAGTATCTTTAAAAGCATTGAGACGATTGATCTGATCATCTTTCTCTGCGTTTGAAGAGCGGGTTAACTCAATTTCTCTATTTAATTGATCCTCGATATCATCAGAGATATAAGTATTCACACCAATGATGGGTAACTCACCGCTATCTTTTTGAGTTTCATAGTAGAGACTCTCTTCTTGAATCTTTGAGCGTTGGTACATACTCTCCATCGCTCCCATGACTCCACCTTTTTGAGAAATTCTTTCAAATTCTTGAAGCACGGCCTCCTCAACCAGTTCGGTCAGCTCATCAACAATATAGGCTCCCTGAAGTGGATTATCGGTTTTATTCATTCCAAACTCACGATTGATAATCATTTGAATGGCCATAGCTCGCCTTACAGATTCTTTCGTCGGAGTTGTGATAGCTTCATCATAAGCATTAGTGTGAAGAGAGTTACAGTTGTCACTCAAAGCTAGGAAAGCCTGAAGAGTCGTTCTTATATCATTAAAGTCTATTTCTTGAGCATGAAGTGAGCGCCCTGAGGTTTGAATATGATATTTAAGTTTCTGTGATTTCTCATTTGCTCCATAGCGATCCCTCATAGCCGTTGACCAAATTTTTCGCGCGACTCTTCCAATTACTGTATATTCAGGGTCAAGACCATTACTAAAGAAGAAAGATAGGTTTCCAGCAAACTCATCAATCTTCATTCCTCGACTCAAATAATATTCAACAAATGTAAAACCGTTTGAGAGTGTAAATGCCAATTGAGAAATGGGGTTAGCTCCCGCTTCAGCAATATGATACCCTGAGATTGAAACAGCATAGTAATTTTGAATCGCATTTCGACAAAAATATTCCTGTATATCGCCCATTAGTTTTAGTGAGAACTCAAGTGAAAAAATACAAGTATTTTGAGCTTGATCTTCTTTCAATATATCGGCCTGAACAGTACCTCTTACTTGCCTCATTACCTCTAATCGTTTTTCAGGGTTATTTCTATCATCTCCTTCTAGCGCCTGGTTAATCGCTGTATTCATAAACATAGCTAGAATAATAGGTGCCGGTCCATTAATAGTCATAGAGACGGAAGTCTTTGGACTTGTTAGCTCAAATCCCTTGTAAAGGTCTTCCATGTCTTTGAGAGTGGCAATAGAAACCCCTGCCTCTCCAATTTTTCCATAAATATCGGGTCTTTTGTCTGGGTCTTGACCGTACAAGGTCACAGAGTCAAAAGCTGTGGAAAGTCTTTTGGCATCATCATCCGCAGATAGATAATGAAAACGCTCATTAGTTCTTATGGGTCCACCTTCACCTGCAAACATTCTTTTTGGATCCTCATCTTTTCGCTTAAAAGGAAAGATTCCCGCAGTATAAGGAAAAAAACCAGGGAGATTCTCCGAACGAACAAAGCGAAGCTTATCGGCTTTACTATAAAGCTTTGGAATACCGATTCGCGAAATCTCTTGGTGAGATAAAGATGTATATTTTGTAGGAACCTTAAATTCTCGCCCCCGAACAGAATAAGAATACTCTCCCGCGGCATATTGACTTGCGACTTCTTCAAATGTCTTAAGATCTTTTAAGCTTGTCTCTCCAAGGTTCTTTTTAGCTTCTTCTAGTAAATTTTTAATTTCTTCTTTCGCAGAGTCAGACTTGACCATATCAAATGCCATCTCATAAGCATCCAATTCCTTAGCGAATTGGCAAAGCTCATGAGTCTTTCTATTGTAACTTCTCATAGTATCAGCAATTTCACTCAAATACTGAACCTGTTTGGCGGGTATAATAGCTGGCTTTTCTTGAGGTTCTTTTTCAGCAGGCAATGAAGTTAATTCTTCTGTGGCTTTAAATGAAAACTCTAACGCTAGATCTTTAAAAAGGGCATTCACACCCTTGTCATTAAACTTCGAGGCCATCGTTCCATAAATGGGAAGCTCATAATCTTCAGGCGATCCCGGGTGATTTGCAAAAAGCTTATGATTTCTCCTAAACTGTTTTCTCACATCCCTCAGTGAATCCTCAGAGCGAGGCTTTTCAAACTTATTGATAACCACAAAGTCTGCCACTTCTAACATTTCAATTTTCTCTAATTGTGTTTGAGCACCATATTCAGGAGTCATCACATAAATACACTTATCGGCAACTGTTGTTATCTCATCACTTGCCTGCCCAATCCCCGATGTCTCAACAATAATCAAATCAAAGCTCTGAGTTTTCATGAAATCAACAACATTTTTAATTTGCGGGGATAACTCGGTTTTACTATTTCGAGTCGCAAGTGATCTCACATAAATATTGTCATAAACGGCTGATCCAAGTCGAATCCTGTCTCCAAGCAGAGCACCTTGAGTTTTTTTCTTGGTAGGGTCTACACTTATCAATGCAATTCTCTGATTTGGATAATACCGATAAAATCTCAATAGGAGTTCATCGATCAAGGAGGATTTTCCTGCTCCCCCTGTGCCAGTAATTCCCAAGACTGGCGTTTGCTTTGAATCTACTTTAAAAGGCAGCTCTCCCTTATCCTCAATATAGGTAATGACCTTTGAAACTTCTAAATCATTTAGTTTTTTACCGCTTAAATCTTTAAAGTCCACTTCAGCCAAAGTTGGATGAGTTGCCTTTTGAATCATATCATCAATAATACCCTCAAGGCCTAACTTCATTCCGTCTTGTGGATGGTAGATTTTAGTGATGCCATGCTTTTCTAGTTCTTTTATTTCTGGAGGTGTTATAACTCCACCGCCCCCTCCAAAAATGCGAATATTTTTTGCTCCAGCTTCATCTAAAAGGTCGCGAATATATTTAAAATACTCCATATGACCACCCTGATAGGAACTTAAGGCAACAGCATGTGCATCTTCATTTAAGGCAGCATCAACAACTTCTTTTGCGGAACGATTATGTCCTAGGTGGATGACTTCAACTCCCTTCGATTGAAGTAGTCGACGCATAATATTTATAGAAACATCATGTCCGTCAAAAAGAGATGCAGCTGTAACAAACCGAATTTTATGATCCATAGTAGATTCCCCTGAGAAAAACCTAGGATTAATACCACAATTGAAATTTTTGATCAAAAAATCAAACTAAGTTATAGAAGAATCAAGCTCGCTTACGCAGCGCAAACCACCCTAAAAGACAAAGAAAGCCTGCCATTGAAATAAATTGGGAGGTTGAAAGCCCCATCCAAAAAACTCCTCTAATCTTATCTCCTCTGAAGAACTCTAGAACAAACCGTAATAAAAAATAGCTCCCTAGGTAGATCGGGAGAATTGATTGACCTTTACGCCACCTAGACCTTAAAACTCCAAACAAAACAAACAAGCTAAATGCCTCATATAATTGAACCGGATGTCTGTTTTCACCATGCAAATGAATAGACCAAAGCAGATCGCAAGAAGTTCCATAGCAACATCCTGCCAGAAAACATCCTATTCTTCCTAAGCCATGACCTAGCGTTAAAGGCAGAATTAAAAATTCGTATTCGACAATATTCTGTTTAAAGTAGATTTTATGTAACGCTACTATGGCAAGGCCTCCTATAAGTCCTCCAAGGAAAACAAATCCTCCTCCAAGCCAGAAGTTTGAGTTGAACGAGATCCTCTCCACCGTTTGATTATCTAGAGTAAGTAAAAAAAGAAACTTGGCTCCAACCCATGCAGCAATAAATAAGATTAAAAAGAGTAAATTAAAATGCCTTAAGTTTTTATTGAGGGCTTTGGAGTATTCAAAGCCTACGGCCCAAATGACTCCCAGAACTAGAGGGTAAGAATAAAAAACCTCTCCAAATAATTCGAATTTAGGAAACATAAATGGTGAACCTAGCCCGAGATACTATTTTCGCTAGATTTAAATCTTTGCTTAAGCTTGGGAATGATAGTCTCGTAGGCAATCAAAAAGGCTCCAATTGATACTGCTGAGTCCGCTATATTGAAAATAGCGAAATCCCATGAAGGAAATACCCAGATGCCTCGACTATAAACAGAGATAAAATCTACTACGTAGTCTAATCTAAATCGATCAATGATATTTCCGATGGCTCCTCCCAGGATCAGTGAAAACGCGATAGCCAGGACTCGGTTCTTACCAGCTTCGCGATAAATCTCCCAAAGTACCCAAAAACAAATTCCAATAGGAAGTATTTTAAAAAGTAGTTTTCTTGTCTCAACTGGTAGACCCGCTCCAATACTGAAAGCTATTCCTGTATTTCTAGTATGATAAAAATCCAATAGCCCTGGAATAATCTGTATTCGCTCATAGAGATTTAGAAATTCAACTGTTAAATATTTAGAGAGTTGATCAAAAAGAACGACTCCTAAGACGAGAAAGAAATAAGGCAGGTATTTTTTCATTTAGTAAAAGTCTTTCGGGTTAATCTCGTATTTCTCAATTTTTCTCAAAAGAGTTTTCTTTGGAATATTAGCATTTAAAGCCGTTTGATTAATCTTCCCACTATTTAGTTTTAAGGCTTGAACAATAAACTCTTCTTCAAATTGGTCTTTAGCTCTTTGAAAATCTAGCTTTATTTGGTCACCTTCTTTGGTGGCAAAGCTAAATTGATACTCATCACCAGGAGTTTCTGATTTATCTCGATCAAGAACTGAATCTTTGATTCCCTTGAAGTCAATTATTGTATCTTGAGTATCTGTGGTCTCGACATGCTCTTGATTGGTAATTTTTGGAGGTAGAGAGCCCAAAGTGATCTGGTCACTAGACTCCATGATAAAGGAGTGTTCAACAGTGTTTCGCAACTCTCGGATATTTCCAGGCCAGGCGTAGTTTTGCATAGCTTGAAGCGCATCTGGCGCGGCTCCTTTAACCTCTAGGCCGTGAATATTATTAAAATAATTTACATAGTAATTAATCAAATGGGGAATATCTGTTTTTCGATCTCTTAGTGGTGGAAGATAAACAGGAAGAACATTGAGTCTGTAAAATAAATCTTCTCTAAACCTTCCATCCTTAATCATATCCTCAAAAGGTTGGTGAGAGGCTGCAATAATTCTTACGTCAGTAGTAATTTCACGGTTAGAACCAACAGGTGTAAATTTTCTCTCCTGGAGAACACGAAGTAGCTTTACTTGCATCTGAGGAGAAATATCTCCGATCTCATCTAAAAAAAGTGTTCCACCATCTGCGTATTGAAATTTTCCGATTTTTCTGGCGTCAGCCCCCGTAAAAGCCCCTTTCTCATGTCCAAAAAGTTCAGATTCAATAAGGTTTTCAGAAATAGCCCCACAATTAACCGCCACAAATTTATTGTCTTTTCTAGGTCCATTATAATGAATAGCCTTTGCAACTAACTCTTTACCAGTCCCAGACTCTCCTCGAATCAAAACGGGAGTGTTTACTTTTGCTAGTTTTGAAATAACATCGAATACTTTTTGCATCGAATTTGATTCACCAACAAATTTATCATCTCCGTCACTTCCTAAAGACAAAGTCGGTGCACTGAAAGCGGTTGTCTCAACCATGGACCTTGCTTTAAGTGCTCGTTTGATAAGTGCGACTAAATTTTCCGTGGTAATTGGTTTTTCAAGATAATTGAAGGCACCTTCTTTAACTGCTCTAACCGCATCTGAAACATTTGAGTAGGCAGTCAAAATAAGTACGATGATTGAGGAATCATGCTTTTTGATTTCAGTCAGAGCTTCAAGTCCATCCATCTCGGGCATGTTAACATCCATAACCACCAGATCATATTTTTCGCGATAAACTGCGCCCACTGCTTCTTTACCATTGTCAGCAACATCAACTTTAAAATGATGATATTCAAGGGCCTGCTTTACCGATTGCTGGAGAACTTTATCATCATCAACAACTAAGACCTTGTGCATACTTACCTCTTAAATTTTTCTTCGTTTAATTTATTCATTTTTTAATTGGATCAAAAAGGTGGTTCCTTCACCCAACACCGAACTCACAGATATCTTTCCCCTGTGAAGTTCGATAAAGTATTTTACCAAATAAAGCCCTAGACCTGAACCTTTAATCTTATGACTCTCATCGTCTTTTACCCGATAAAATTTCTCGAAAATATTTTCTAGATCTTCTTTTCCGATACCTTTTCCATTATCTTTGATTTCGATGTAAACCCACTCCTCATCATCCCAAGAATTGACCCAGACATTTGAGCCTTTGCCAGCATATTTAATGGCGTTACCCACAATATTGGCAAAAACTCTGTTGATAAGCACTGTGTCGACTTGGATGGGATATAGAGGTGCAAGATCAGACTCAATGCGCATATCCTGATGACTCGCTTCAAACTTTAGCTTGTCTATGGTTGCCTCTAAAAGTTGATTGATATCTTTATTTTCCAAACGTAGAGAAAGTTCCTGACTCTCAATCTTAGTTAGGTCAAGTATCGAGGTAATAAAATTGTTAAGTTCTTGAGTTGAGTTAACGATATTTCCAAGTAACTCATCTTGCTTTGGCGTATTTTCATACTGAACTTTAAGTATGTCTGCTATTCCTGCAATTTTAGCCACCGGAGTCTTTAGATCATGACTCATAAGAGAGATGAAGTTTGCTTTTAGTTTATCAACCTTTTTAAGCATTTTAGATTCTTCTTGAATGGCATATCTTGTTTGATATTCTCCAATCGCCCGAAAGGGAACCCAAATATAATAAACAACAAAAACAGATAAGGTTAGATGAGAAATTTTGACCCAAATTCCAAAAAGTAGAAAGCTTAAAAATGTAATCAAGAATATGCTTACCATGATAATCATTGTGATCATTAAGCCTTTAGCAGGCTGCACTTTTGAAATAATAAATGACAAGAATATTGCAATAATAACTGCAAATATATCTGTTACCCAATCAGGTACTTGATAAACAGTTTTTTTATTCATCAATGAGTCTATGATTTGGGCATGTACATTGAGCTTGGGGGCTTTTTTATCTTCTTTACCAAATGGTGTAAAAAGAAAGTCTGCCGAGTTTGATAAATAGCTAGATCCAATCAAGACAATTTTATCTTTAAAAAATCCTCTTGGATAATTCCCAACAACGACCTTATGAAATGGTATTGTTTCAAGGGGTCTTACGACAGTGGGATCCTTTGAATATCTAAACATACTAAACGTAGCATCAGACTCCCTGTCGTAGTATGCGCCTGGAAAACTTTTCGAGTCAAAACCTATCTTCCCTTTTTTCTCTAAGTATTTATTGGCAAGCCATAAGTGAAAAGAGTCCTCACCTGAAATATTTAATATGGCCCGTCGAGTAACGTAATCTTGTGCGAAGACAGTTCCGTCTTTATTGAGGATGGCTAGTGAGTACCCGAGGTCTCTTAAGCCGGATGGCGGTATTTGCTCACCCCAGGCATCCTTATCGGTACCAATCCGAAATATTCCCCCATTATTTTTATATTCTATTATTTTCTTTCGTAGTTTTTTTAAATAAGTATCATCAGCTTCATTTTCAGGTTCTAAGAATGGAACAAGAAAACCAATAGCTAAGGGTTGGTCATCAAGAAGTTTATCTAAAAAGCGATTATGTGTTGCATAGGTATAAGGATAGACCTCACCCAAAAATTGGTCTGATTGTTCATCCATGACAATCGAGACCACCTTATTATCTGAGGTATTGAAAAAATCGCCTCTAACCCATAGGTCATAAAAAATGGCATCCAATGAATGAAACGAATACTGAATGAGGATCATGATAAAAATTAGGGTAAAGAATAAGGGATAGAAATTATTATACTCTAATTTTTTAAACTTACTTAATAGGTTCTGAAAATCTTGCTTATTCAAAACTACAATTCTCGAGGACAGGAAAACTCTCTAAATGCTCAACAATGATCTTTTGTATAGAAAAGTTCTCTTTTAAATGATCCACCATCAATTGATCAAAGTCATATCGAGGTTTTTCTAATCTATTAACTATAGGAAGTAGAGCTAGTTCTCCCTGAATCTTTTTCTCTCGTTTAGCGATCAAATCAAAAAAGGTAAACAAAGGCCTTGCGAGTCCCAAAAGAAATAAACTAAAGACCCTAAAAACTATGCTGCTGTTCTCAAGTCTAACTCCACCATTGAGCTTAACTAATACAGCCAATATAAACCCTACTACGGTCATTATCGCCATGACAGTATTAACCTGGACTCCATTACCTAGTTCAATTAACTGTTGTACTACTACAGTCATATAGATCAAGATCATCAGGGCCAGAAAGTTTCTGATGAGTCCGCACACAAAAATAAAAGCAAAAGAGCTTAAACCCATTACCTTAGTTTGTACTAGCGGTGCAGCTTTTAATTTGTATTGAAATGTAAACTTCACTAGCGCTTCAAGTTGCTCACTAGTTAGATTTTTTAAAAGGCTCTTTTCAAAAACAATCGACCAAGTACCTCGTGATTCGGTTATAAAGCAGTTCTTGGAGTTACCATTGTAAGTATAAATTTTTGGGACCGGTAAATCAGTTTTATAAACTTCGTTTTTTACTCTTTGAAATAATTCTTGTTCGTCAGTATCAATTACTTCTCTAGCATTGAGATAAATGAGGACAAGCTTATCGTTATAAGTATAGAGCAATGTCCACATTGCAAAGCTTAGAATTAAACTAACCTTAAGTATTTGGCCCTCAAAAACAATGAAACAAATAATGCTTAGCAGCATGACTCCCAAAAAATATAGGAAAGAGGACAAGAAATACTTCATATTTCACTATCTTAAGCTATTTTCTATGGTTCTCCTACTCTAGGTAATTCTGTCATATTTACAATGGTACTGCATATGCCTCGACATTCACGAAGATTTGCGTTAAAAGTTTCAAACTTTATGCTGCGCTATTGGTGAAACATTGGAAAAAGATGAACTAGAACTTCTTTTTGAGGCTCGCGCAGAACTCGACCGGGGGGAAGAGTTAGATGCGAGCGAAGACCTAATATGTGAATGCGAATGCGTAAGTATAGAGGACATTAGGGAGTTTTCTGGGGGTCAAACTCTTAATTTACAGCAACTTATAGAGCATTTTAACCTGGGGGCAGGATGTTCAAGCTGTGTTAAGAATTTTGAAATGTGGAAAGCGAGAATTTAGGGAAAGTGATTTAAGGAGAATTTATGTCATTTGATAGGCTACTTTTCGGTACGGCTGGTGTGCCCAACTGCACAGTTAAGAAAAA
>CEQY01201148.1_pt1 | contig 13498 bp, 18 predicted proteins | sample 361391 | NCBI WGS metagenome assembly CEQY01 (sample SAMEA2621075, study PRJEB7988) | marine metagenome | isolation source: saline water (ENVO:00002010), including | reverse complement strand
ACAAGCAGCAGCAGAAGCACAAGCAGCAGCAGAAGCACAAGCAGCAGTAGAAGCACAAGCAGCAGCAGAAGCACAAGCACCAGCAGAAGCAGAAGCACCAGAAGAAAAATTTGAATTTATGGACACAGAGAACACTAATGATACTATAAGAACAACAACATTTTTAAAAACAACTGATCCCGATCGGAATAAATCTTTAGAAAATATTATCTTTTTTGATGAAAATACTGCAATTGGTTTTTGCAATCTATACCATGTAACCACTGGAAACCCTTTGGATGAACAACAAAAACATGCTATCATAATGTACTTGACAGGTAAATACTTATACTTTCCTAATAATGATACTGATAATATTAACAATATGAAGATATTCACCAGGTGGTGGCAAGATAACTTAAAATACCTACCATCTAGTTACGATATTGATACACATGGTAATAAAAAGATAATAGTATCGGAACCTAACTCTAGTTTCGATATTGATGCTGCTGAACAATACCTTACTATAATGCACAATCCAGATTATTTACTACCGTATTTGGAAATTTGGAACAATAATATGTTGCGTGAACTTTTTGCCAATGAAATTAGTAATGTTAGGTCTAGTAAGGATGAAAATTTAAACCCAGAAAAGAAAAGAATAAAAATGACTTTAGAAGAAGAACAAAGACGTCTGGGAGAACTTTTGCTAAAAAAGCGCAATTTAAAATTAGAACCGATAAATGGTGACGGCAACTGTCAGTTTTATACTCTTATCCAACAGCTTGATTATAAAAACCTGTGGATCAATAATAATAAAGTGGAAAAAGAAGATCACATGCTGCTGCGTACCGATATAGTCGATACGCTGAGGAATAAAATGAGAAATAATATTATTCAAAGTGGCCTTTATGATAATGACGACTCATGGAATAGATACCTTAACGATATGAGCAAAGATAACATATGGGGTGACTATATAACGCTTATCGGCGCTTCCATTATATACCAAATGAAAATCACTATTTTATGCCTGCGGGATGACAATCAAGATCTAGATGAGATTGTGATAGAGCCGCCAGTAGAGTTTAGAACGCCAGATTATACACCTGATAGAAATATCACTATAGGCTACATACTTAATAAACACTACGTGGGGACGACTAATATTATATAAAAATAGAAATATAATATTAATACAAAAAAAGTTATAATTTAGGACGTTGATCATAGTCATGTATATAGGGTTTAGGCATAAAAACATTATATTGTCTATCAAAAAAGTCAATATTATCTAAATATTTAAGTTCAGGTTGAACAGGTTTATTAGGTTGTACAAAATTGTTAGATCCAATACCTAACATAGATGATTCAATATCAATATAATTATTAGAAAGAGCTTCTCTGCTAATATGAGAAGGGTAGGGTCCAATATTAGGTAATAATTCACGTGGTGGTCTATTATCTTTATCAATTAAAAGCTGATAATGATGATCTTTAGATTTTTGTTGTAAATTATAATCATTGATAGAATTGTAGTTTCTAGTGGAAGCCATAATAATATAATAAATATATATATAATTAAATAAGATTTAATAATTCATTAAAAATTTTATTTTTGTTAATAGAATCATTATTAAAATGATAAATAATATATTTGTGAAATATCCATAAATAATCAAAATTAAATAATAATTGAAATGTTGTATAATAAGTAGAATAATTAGAAATATCATTGATTAAACAATTATAATCAAAATTGTTATAAGATGTATCAACAATATCATTAGATATGTAGAAAGCGTTATTAGATATATCAATAAAATTATAAGAATTATCTAAAGAATTATCTAAATAATTAAATGAATCGATAAAATTTTTGTTATTAAAATATAATTTATGAACAATAATTAAAATAGAAAGTTTGTTTTTAAGTAAATTAAATAAATCAAAAGTTTTGGAATTAATAACATTATCATCCCATTTTTTCAAATCAAAAATTTGTAAAAATTGAATATTATATAATAATGTAGCATCATCATTATTTTCAATCAAATTATATGTGGTTAAGAAACTAGTATTGATCATATAAAATAAATAGTAATAAATAGTAATAAATAGTAATAAATATTTAAATTATTATGATTATTATAATTATAATTTAAATATATGAAATAATAAAAATTTATTTTTTGTGTTGATTATAATGATTAGATCTAGCGAAATCTCTGCTAAATTCGCCACCTCTAACCCAACCATTTCTGGCATTTTCTTCTATTAAATTATCAGGATTTTGAATATTTTCCTTCAATGATTCAATCATAGGGTAAGTGTTATGTTGTACATTAGGTTTTTCAGACATTTCGTTAATAGTTTTTCTATTAGAAATATTTTCTCCAGTTTTTAATTCAAGTTCAATATCAGGATCACCGATACCTTTGCCTAAATATGGAATGGTTAAATAAGGTCTTTGATTGAGAATGATTTTTTCATCGGGTCTAGTTATAGTAGTTAATTTCAATTTGCTATTTTGTTCAATAAGAGAACCATTAAGTCCACCTTCAGAATAACCATTTTTAAAAAAAACATTAGGTTGTTTTAAAGCAAAAGAAACAGTGCTTTGATAATTAGATGTATCATTGTAAGAGGTTAATCTATAATCAATATTATTATTATTTTGTATATTTCTTTCATCTAAATAATTGTTATCATTATTGATTCTAGCTAAATTGTCAAATGTATATGAATTTGAAGTTAAACTAGACATATATATGTTATATAAATATTTAATATAAAAAAAATAAAAAATAAAGAAAATAAAGATTAATTAAATAAAATAAAATAAAATATTAATTTAATTGATTTTTATTAAATAAAATATTAATTTAATTGATTTTGATTAAATTAATAAAATTTAAATATAAAAAGCATAATTAATTATTGTATTCAATATCTTTATCATGAGCCATTTTGCCATAACAAAATTTAGCAAATGCTTTTTGATTATTAGGTATTCTAGTATTAGGAGTTGTATAAAATTGTCTATTATTGCTAGTAAATTCTTGTTCATTATCATAAATTTTAGAATCAATTGAATTATCGTTAAAGTTATCTCTAACAATTTGTTTAATAGAATCATGAATAATAGGTTGAACAGCATTATTGTATGCAGGAGCGGATTCTTTTCTATTAGTATTAGAATTTAATTCTGTTAACATAACATTCATATATGGGTTATTTTTAGTAGGATTAGTTAAATTATGTTTAATATTGTTATAATAATTTTGATCAGTAAATCCTTCTTTAATATTATTAAAATTATTTTTTTTTAAAATGAGTTCATTAATGTAATTTTTGTGAATAAAAACAATAATGATTAATGTGATAAAAGAAGTAATCAAAATAAAATAATTTTTAGTAATCAAATAACCGATAAAAGTTAAAATAATAATTAAACGAGTAATAGAATTTAACTTTTCATTTTTATTAAAATTTTCTAAAGGCCATAAATTAAGAATGTAATTTTTATCATATAAAATAGTAGGATCATTTAACCAAAATGGAATATCGTTCATTTATATATATATATTGTTTTTTTTAATAATTTAATATCTTTACAAAATCATAAACTTTATTATGCCAACAACAATTTTTAGTAACATATTTGTATTGATTATTTAAAAATTTCTGATTATTATTATTGTAATAACTAGTAATTAAATTAATAGTAGTTTTAACGAAATTTTGTAGATAGACAGAATCAATGTTATCAATAGTAACAGGACTAATAACAGCATTTTCAACGTCATAATCAAAATTCAAAACATTAGGTATTAATGGATCAAATAATTTAGAAAATCCATTGGATGTTTCTCTTAATGCTCCTAAATCAGATGTGATAATATTACATTTATGAGCCATTGCTTCAATAATAGAAGAACAACATGTTTCAGGATATGTATTAGGATAAAAAAAGATCATACAATCTTTCATATGTTTAAAAAGAACATTTTGTGGAACAGATCCATAAAATTCAACATTAGGATTATTAATAAGTAATTTATATAAATTGATATAATATTTATTATAATTATCATCAAATTTTTCTAAATCATTGTATGTCAAACAATTATATTGAGAAGTATTTTGAGTATTATTAGAACCAGTAGAATTGATAATATCTCGTTTAAAACATGAAAATATTTTTAATTTTATATCAGGAATAAAATTTTTAATTTCATCAAATATAAAATATGCTGGTAACAACCCACGATATGGAGAACTAACATATATTAGTTCTTTTTTTTTATTATGAATATTGATATTGGAACAATCATCTAATATTTTCTTATTTATACCATTTTGAAATACAAATGCTTTATTATGATCAATATTATAATATTGTATAAATCGATCTCTTTGCCATTTACTAACGAAAATATATTTATCAATGTATTGATTAAGATTAGTTTTTATAATTTTATCAAATTCATTTTTAATAAATTTGATATTGATATCATGTTGTTGCCATAATATAAGTTGTACATTTTTATACATATTTTTATATTCAAAAATAATATTATTAATAATACCTTGACAAATTATTATATCAGGATTAAAATTATTTAAATTATCATAATTAAAATTTTGATATTTAAGATTTTCATTAACATCTATATTATCGGTATTTTTAGTCATAACACATATATTATAAATATTAGACAATTCGATTGACATATAATAAATAGCTGATTGTGTACCACCTAAAGGAGATTTTTCGATAGTATAATAATCCCAAAATGATGAATCAATAAATAAAATTTTTTTTTTATTGATATGATTTTGATTATAATTATTATCAAAATCATTATTATCAACATTAGATAAATTTTTTATTAAATCGTCATAAAAACTTTTAATAATACTTTCATTGAAATTATCATAATTAATAATATTATTATATGGTATAATTTTAATTTTTTCACATTCTAATGTTGACATATTATATTTTTTTTTCAATTGGTTAGCTATAATAGTATCATTATTAGATTTATTATTTTTAGAAACACTTATATTATTAAAATTGTTATAACAATAAAGATGTTTATCACTTATATTCAAAATATTGTATTTTTTATTATCAGATAAAGATAATTTGTGGATAATTAAAAAATATAAATAGTCATCATATATTTTCATATTTTCTTCGTACAAAGTATCAAAATCATCAAATATTTTTTTATTTAAACATAGAAGACGAAATGGTGTAGCTAATATATTATTGAAATCTTTACTAATATTAGAAATATTATTTAATTCATCAAATTTGTAATTTATATTAATGTTATAATTATTAACATTATTATCATAGTTAACTGTTTCTGATTTGTTTAATTTAGTGTTACCAGATAAAGTCAATATATCAAAATTAGTTTTTTCATATAAATTATTTATTTTATGTAAGCTAATTGGATATAAAAAATCGTCACCATCTAATAATATTAAATAATCATATAAAGTTTCTTTTTTAAATATATCAATACATGAATTATGTCCTTTACCAGGATTACCATTAGAATCAGTTCTAATAATTTTTTTTAATTTAGAATTATTTTGAATAAAATCATTATTAAAATAATTGACAACATTATTATAAAATATTTCATCTAATGTATTTATAACAATATATATATCGTAATTATTGAACATAATTTGATTAATAACAGAATTATAAGATAATTTCAAATAATTTAATTTGTTGGAACATAAAATAGTTATTAAATATTTCATAAATAATATTTTATATTATAATGTAGAATATATTTTATATATATTTTACATTATAATTTAAATATTGTTTAATATTTATTTATTTTTATTTTTATTTTTTTTAGGATTCTTATTTTGATTTTTGTTTGCGTTTGCGTTTGTGTTCATTTGTTGTTTCAAAATATCATCTATAAAATTAGTTTGACTACTACTGATGTTGTTTATCAAATTATCAACAGATACATTATTACTTTCGATATTTTGCATTAAATTTTTAAGATTATTATTTATATCTTTTAAATTATTATTTTCAACAAAATTAGAAAAATTTGTAGAAGTATTACTTGAAGTGTTACTAGAAGTGTTACTTGATGTATTATTTGTATTATTTTTTTTATTATTTTCTAATTTTGTTCTCATTCGTTCTTTTGTTTTTGATTTTTTAATGTTATTGTTTACCATATTTTCAAATGCATTTTTATTGTATTTTGTATTTGGTGGCATAAAATCTTTTAAATTCATAGATTCCATCATTTGTTGAATATTTTCCATACCAGGCATATTATTCATATTTTTGAATAATCCTACAGCTTCTTCTAATAAATCACTTTCTTTGATTGAACCATCTGACATTTTATCTTCTAATTTTGAACCTATATTTTTGACAAGATTCATTAATTTATCTGGATTTTTAAACAATTTAGAAAATAATTCATTTACATCTGTATTTTCGGAATTTAAATCAATATCTAAATCTTTAGTTGTTTCTTCTGCTAATTCTTTAGCTAAAGAACCTATTTTTCCATTAATTAAATTATTAATGTGATCATGTATATTTTTAGGATCAGGAATATTCATTGATGAATCATTTTTTTTACCATCATTTGTGTTTGTATTATTATCATTCTCATCACTATTATCATTTTCATCACTATTATCATTAGAATTTGTATCTTTATTATCATTTGTGTGATCAAATTCATTTTTCAATATATTTTCAAAATTAGAAAAAGTAGATTGTAATTTATTTTGGAATTCTTCATTATTTATATATTCAAATAATTTCAAGCTATCACCAAAAGATTCACTAGATTTTATATTAGTAACGATATTAAATAATATAAGTTGTAAATATTTCCATATTGTAGATTTAATGTTAGAATCATTATCAGAATTTTGATATAATTCTTTAAAATTTATACTAGGTAAAAAATAGCAATTTTTAGATTTATCATCAAATATGTCTTCATTTTTGTACAAAATATCAAAGAACATTTGAGGATAAATACTAATACAATATTTATATATATTAAATACAGATGTATAAAATTTAATATCATCATGGTCGTCTAATTCATCAATATGAGATATATTACTAATATCAATATTAACAATCTCTTTTTTATAATTATATATAATATATATATCATTACTATCATTTTTTAGGTAAACTAAATGTTCTTCGAAACAGTGAAATATATCATTTACGAATTCTTTTAAAATTTTAGTAAATTCATTAAAATTTTCTACTTCTAAAAAATTATTATTACTCATAATATTATTTAGTTGAAAATTAATTTTAAATTAATTATTAATTATTAATTTAAATTATTAATTTAAATTATTAATTTAATTTAAATTAAATGTTTTATAGAAATGGAATTATATATTTTGTAAATATGTGCAGTTCAAATAATAAGATGTATTTACCTAAAGATATTTTGAATATAATTTTTAATTTTTGTCATGATATGGATAAATTAACATGTATAATTTGTGAAAAAGTGTTAATTAATTTCAATATAAATATTTTACATAAAAACAATGATATAGAAAATTATTCAATTATAAATGGAAATGCAAAATGTAATACTTGTTATTGTGATTAAAATTAAAAATATTTTTAATTAAGTAATTTATTTTTTTCAAGTAATTGTTTAAAGGCTTTAACGTCTCCATATATTCTACAAACATTTTGATTTCTAATATATTTATCAAATATAAAATTATTTAAATTTTCAACTTCATTTGGTAAAGTTAAATTATAATCTTCATTATCATTATATAAATAGACTAAAACTTTAAAATTACACTTAATATTTAAATTAGTATCAAATTTTATCATATCTTGATATAATTTTTGGTTATTAATTAACCCATCTTTTATTAATTTTGTATGATGTAAGCAACATAAAAAAACAACTTCATTAGGACCAAGTGAAATAAACATTTATATTCAAATAAAATTATTTATTTTTAATAAAATTTATAAAAAAAGAATTTAAATATTAATTACAATTTTTTATATACATATAATGAAGACATGTATTAGTATTATTACCCTAATGTTTAATATTTTAAACACGAATAAAGTAAATGCTTTTATAGAAACGCGAATAAATTATAATTTTAGATATGTTGGATCGACAAAACCATTGGTTAATTTTGATCCATTAAAAATTTCAGATAATAAAAGTGAAAACAAGGTAAAATTTATAAGAGAAGCAGAACTACAACATGGAAGAGCAGCAATGTTAGCTTCATTTTTTATTCCTGGTATCGAAATTGTAGATAAAAAAACCTTGGGTATTGATTATTTATCATCAATGAATCTAGAAAATCAATTACCTTTTTGGTCATTAGTAAGTTTATTTGAAGTTAATAGAATGATAAATGGATGGGAAAATCCATTTACAAGTAATGATACTTTTCAATTAAAACAAAATTATCAACCAGGTAATGTATTAAATATTGATATGAAGGAACTTAGCGATGATAATATGAACATAGAATTAAATAATGGAAGATTAGCTATGATTGCTGTATTAGGACAGATTGTTCAAGAATTAGCAACACATAAACCATTATTTTGAAATTAATGAATATAAATAACATTAGGTAAATTAGGCCAAGATGAATATAAATCAGCATTTGATGTAGGTTTATCTAATTGTAATAATTTATCAAGCGCTTCAAGTCTTCTCTCTTTTGGGTTTTGTTTAGGGTTATTTTTTTGTAATTGTCTAGATATATGTTTCCATCTCCATTCACATTGTAAAGCTGCATTCCAAGATGGACAATTCTCCAAGTAACATACATAACTCCATATTTCTCCTTTTTTTACCTGTATTGATGTAGCTGTTGCTCCGCCTTTAATCTCGCAATTATGTTGCCTAATTCTTTTATTCAAATCAACTGTTGCGCCTATATATGTTCTACCATTAGTGGATTCTATAAAATATACAAAAAAACCCATATAATATTATTATTAATATTAATATTATATTTAAATAATATTTAAATTATATTTAAATTACAACATATCAATTATTTCTTTTGCTAATCTCTGTCTTGACTTGGTTGCATATATACTTTTTCCATAAGAAAGAACTTCGGGTCTTATAATTATCAAATTAACATCTTTATTTTTTTCTTTGTATTTATGTAATAACTTTTCTTGTTTGTTTTTAGATTCATAAACATTATTTAAATACCAACTATTCATTAATTTTATACCTAAATTGGCATCTTTTAATGTTTCTCCAGCACCAAATGCGCTTATTAATACTATATTTTTTAAATTATGTTTTTTATCAAATAAAATCATTTCAGTTAGTTTCGCTGAATAATCATCTTCAAATGGTTTACCACTTGTAGTAAATACTATATTTTCATAAGTATATTTATGATGATTTTCATAAATATCTGTTTGTAAATTTCTATTTTCTATATATTCAAATGTTTTTTTATGGTCTAATCCTCCTCCGCGATATGGAAGCATAACTTTCATATTATATTTTGATAATCCTAATACATTTTTATTTTCTTCTAATCCTTGATATATTAATTCTTGGCCTAACCCACTTCTACTTCCTACAACACATAAGTTAAATGAATTAATGAATGCATGTAATATAAAAATCATTAAAATAATATAATATTAATATAATTAATATTTGTTATTATTTATATCAATTTTATATTATTTTAATATAAAAAAAATATTTTAATATTAATTAATGGCGTTGTCAAATCTTGATAAAGATAATATAACTAGACTTTTTGATATGATAAATATAACTAATCACTCTGAAAATCAAAATACTTTATGTAAAATTAAAAGTGATTATTCTAATTATAGTAAATTAGAATTGATTGCAAAACAAATATCATTTTTACAGATTGAAGCTATTAACATATATAATAATTTTGAATTAAATTCACAAATAAATAATATTATTTGTAACTTTAAAAAAGTTCCTGGTACAGTATACTATTTATATGAAAGAAATAATGTGAGATTTTTATCTTTAATCGGTAATAATGAATGGAATAGTTATGATAAATTTATTTGTAAAGTTTTATATGATTATGATTGTAATTTTAAATCAATAGAATGAACTTTGATTAACTTGAAAATTGGTAAAAAATTAAAAATTTAAGTATTTTTTAATTTAAAAATTTTATATTATATAATATATTAAATAAAAAATATATATTATATAATGTATTTATTACCTATTATAAGAGTTAATCGTGCAATTGCTAGTACATTATTATTTCCAGAACATCCAATTTATGCTATTTCTGCTTCTGAAATTATTAGTGTATTTGGTCCTTTTTTTAATCCAAATATTTATACAAATATTATGACCTTAATAATATCTATTATGTATAATCCAAATTTTGCGGATTTCTTTATAAAAAAATATAAAGAAACCCAAACAATATATTATCAATCTGAAATTTGCAGTTCATTATTATTCATTATAACATATTATTTATATATTAATAAATAATATTAAATATATTTTTTTATAATTATTCAATGCGTTTACATCCAATTGTTAGAACAACTAGAGCTTTTTCGGCATATTTAATTTATCCGGATGATCCTTTAACCGCAATATCTATAAGCGAAACTATTAGTGTTATAGGTCCTTTATTAAATCCTATTGTTTATACAAAAATAATATCAGCGGGTATTGCATTAATGTATTGTCCAAAACTTTCTTATTATTTTCTAGACAGTTTTAATAAAACTAACAATTTATATTATCAAGCTGAAATATGTACAAGTTTATTTTTTATATTATGTCTTTCTCTTGATTATTTAAAATAAAAGTTAGTCTAATATATTTTTATAGTATATTTCTAAAGGTGTACAAAAATTAAATTATAATATTATAATTAATTATTTAAATTTATAAATCTTATATAATACAAAAGATTTTATAATTCTTTTATATTAATAATATAATGAAAATAGTAAATTTTAACAATGTTAAATTTATATTAGGTCAAAATGCTCAAGAAAATTGGGATATATTAGACGAAGCCAAAAAAGAAAATGAATATTATATATGGTTTCATTTAAATAATTTTCCATCAGGATATGTTATTATGTATTCAACATTATCAGATATATCAAATAATGTTAATGAATATTTATTATTTGCAAGTAATTTATGTAAAAACAATACGAAATATCGTAATATAGATAATATTAAAATATGTTATACATCTCTTTCTAAATTAAATAAAACAAAAAATATAGGAGAAATAATAGTAAAAGGTAAAAAAAAAATTATAAAAATTTAAAATCATAATTTTTTTTCAACCTCTTTGTTATTATTTTTTATTTTATCTAAAAGAAGTTGTTTGTTTCTAATATGCTTATTTGAATAAATATTATGATTATTTTCATGTTTAGAATTTTTTTTGCGTTCTCTATTATAATTATATTGTAATTTATCAGGCATTTTTACAAAAAGATAACAATATAATTATTAATATTTTTTTATTCCAGTTCTTATAAATCTTTTCTTTGTTCTTCTCTTTCTTTTATAGCATTTTCATTAATTTTATCAGGTACATATTCATCATTTGGTGTATCTATCTTTTCAACAAAATTTATATCAGCATAATTGTACATTTGTCTCATTCCACCTGAACCTTTTGTTGATAAATCATCAGATGATTGATCTAAAAAACTAAAATTGTCAGAAGTTATATTAGAATTAGAATTGAATGAATCTAACATAAATGCACAAGGTTCTTCTTTATTACATGTATTTTTTATATTATTTTCTACGATAGAAGGTTTAAAATATTCTAGTATATCAGTTCCTAATATTGTTCTAAAATTTTCTTTTAATAATAATAAAGTTGGCACAGATGAAATATTTTTAGGTAACAAAATTTCTTCATTATTTTCAGTTATAATATAAGTTTTAGAATTTTTATTGATTCTTTTATCTATACACAAGAAATGTATTTTTTCTAACAAATTAGATTTAGTTAAAATTGATAATAAATTTCTACAATGATCACAATAATTACTATAATATAATATAGAACTCATTTGATATATTAAAACAATGAAAATAAATCATTAAATTTAACATAATTCAGATATTTAAATTTATAAAAAAATTGAAAATATTATTAAATATATTAAATTATTTAAAATTTATTTATAAGTATCTATTAATAACTATGTCAATTAATGTCACCAATTTACAAGAAAAAAATAACATATTAACATTTACAATTTCAAATATAGATGTTTGTTACGCTAATTCAATTAGACGAATTATATTATCACATATACCATCTGTTGTATTCAAACCATCATATGAAGATAATAAATTAGATATTATAAAAAATACATCAAGGTTTAATAATGAAATTATTAAACACAGATTAGGATGTATTCCTATTTTTATGAATGCATTTGATAATGAATTGAATATTGATGATTATATTGTAGAATTAGATGTTACTAATACTAGTAATAATATTATTTATGTAACATCTAAAGATTTTAAAATCAAAAATGTAAAAAATGATAAATATTTATCTGATGATGTAATGTATAAAATATTTCCACCAGATACTATAACTGGCGATTATATTGATATTATCAGATTAAGACCTTTATTAGGTGAAAAAACAGGTGAAAGTATAAAATTAATTGCAAAATTAGGTATTGATAAAGCAATTAATGATGGTATGTATAATGTAGTATCAACATGTAGTTATGGTAATACAGTTGATCCAATTGCAGCAGATCAAGAATGGAAAGATAGAGAACAAAATTTAAAATCTTATTCTAACAAAGAAATTCAAAAAATAAAGAAAGATTATTATGCTTTAAATGCAAAAAGATTTTATAAAAAACAAAGTTTTAATTTTATAATAGAAACACTAGGAATTTATAATAATTTTGAAATTGTAAAATATGCTTGTTCTATTTTGATTGATAAATTATTAAAATTTGATGATAAATTCAAATCTGGTGACGATTATATCAAAGAATCAGAAATATTATCAGAAAATTCATATGATTTAATTTTAGAAAATGAAGATTATACAATTGGTAAAATAATTGAATATAATTTATATAAAAAATATTTTGATAAAGAAATTATTACATATATTGGATTTCTAAAAAAACATCCACATGATAATTATAGTATTATTAGAGTAGTTTTCAAAGATATTATTAAAAATGAAGAAATAATTAGTTTTGTAAGTGAATCAATAAATGATGGTGTATTATTAATAAATGAAATTAAAGATAAATTTAAAGAATAATTTTAAAGAATAAAAAAAAATGTATGTAATATTAATATAATTTTTTTATTTTTTTTTATTTTTTTTATTTTTTTATTTTTTTTATATTTTTTTAATTTTTTTAATTTTTTTAATTTTTTAATTATTGTTAATATTATTATTTTCAGTA
>CEQY01198679.1_pt1 | contig 13512 bp, 14 predicted proteins | sample 361391 | NCBI WGS metagenome assembly CEQY01 (sample SAMEA2621075, study PRJEB7988) | marine metagenome | isolation source: saline water (ENVO:00002010), including | reverse complement strand
TATGACCTTTTATTGTTAAAACAGTTTAAATTATTGTTTAAATGTATGTCTTAATATAAAATGATTGAAATTTTAAAATATAATCAAAATATGAAAAACGAATGGGATTTATTCGTTTCAAAGTCATTTAATGGTACCATTTTTCATAAGCGTCAATTTCTATCGTATCATATAAACAGAAAGTTTGATGATTGCTCTCTTTTATTTAAAAAAAGAGGGAAAATAATTGCAATAATTCCGGCAGCTAAAGTTGAGCATAAAAATAAGAAAACATTGACCTCTCATCCTGGTGCAAGCTTCGGAGGAATTGTTCACAACAATATCTCTTTTGACGATTGTGATAACGTTGTTGGTCTTCTAGATTCATTTTGTAAGGAAAATTCTTATGATGATATCTTTATGGTTCAAACCCCATCAATATATAATAAACATCATCAAAATGAGTTGGTTGATTATGTAATGAAAATTAATGCTTATGATAACAATGAATATTATATATCTAACGTACTAAACATTGAAAATAATACTCAAAAGCAAATTTTAAAAATTGTTAAAAATAAAAATAGGACGATTAGCTATTACGATGGGCTGTTAAAAACACATAACATAACGTTTAAATGGGTAGATAATTTTGATGAGTTCTATCCTATTCTGGTAAAAAATAAAAAGAAGCATAATTCTAAACCAACACATAGCCTGGAAGAACTAGAGGTTTTAAAATCAAGATTTCCCAACGATGTGTTACAATTAATGCTTTATACCAATAATAAGCCCATTGCCGGAATGACAATATTTAAAGCTAATAATAAAGGGGCAATATTGTTTTACAGCATGTTTGATTACGAATATAATAAAATGCAACCAATACCACATTTAATGCATTATATATTAGATTGGGCGAAAAATAGTGGCCTTTTTTTCATTGATTATGGAGTGTCTCATTTGCCTCAAGCGGATAATCCTCTGGCCCCTAGTCGTTCGCTAATTAAATTTAAAGAGGAATTTGGTTGCTTTGGGGTTATTAGAAATGCTTATAGAAAAAAAATAAATGATTAATCAATCTCTAGGCAAAGAAACGCTTATATATGGAATTGGAAGAATACTTGCTAGCTCACTTGCTTTTTTATTGCTTCCATTTTATTCTCACTCTTTATCGTCCATAAGTGATTATGGCTTAATTCAGCTTATCACTGCTTTTTTTGCGTTTTCAAATATAGTTTTTTTATTTGCATTTGATGCCTCTCTAATGAAACATTATGCTGGCGAGGGCTCTGCAAATCGCAAACTGTATCTATCCAACACATACTTTTCATTAGTCATAACATCCTCCTTGCTTGTAAGTATCCTTATCGCATTTAGAGATTTTTTTTCTATTATAATAATTTCAGGAAATAATCCAGATTGGATTATTAAAATCGCATTTATTTTGTTTTTTGACTCTTTGAGAACTATTCATTTATTAATACTCAGAGCAGAAAACAAAGCCTATAATTTTATGCTTTTTCAAGTTGTAGATATTGCGCTGCTTGCTTCTTTAAACATTTACTTTGTTGGATATGGTTATGAAAATGATAAGGTCGCAGGAGTAATACATGCAAATTTTTTGAGTTCAATATTTATCTTTCTAGCTTCATTTCCAATTATTTTTAAAAGATTTGATTTTAAATCATTATCCTTTGTTGCTTGGGTAAAAATAAAAAACTTCGCCATGCCCCTTGTTCCTGCTGGGGTTTTCTGGATAATTTTAGAATACTCTGATCGAAAAATGTTAGAGTTTTTAATGCCTGCAGATATTGCCCTAGAAACAGTAGGTGCTTACGGCGTAGGACATAAGCTTGGTGCAATAATGCTTCTAATGGTTTATTCTTTTAACTATGCCTGGAGGCCATATTTTCTAAAATCCAAAGATGAAAGGGGTTTTAAAAAAATAAGTAGCTATGTTTTTTATTTTTTAGGGTTTTTTTGGATGTTATTGATACTTTTTGTACAAAATATCACAACAATTAATATCCCCTTTTTAGATAAGCCCTTAATAAATATAGACTATTTAAGCGGATTATCTATCGTTCCCTTTATCGCTTTAGCGTATGTCTTTCATGCCTCATTTATACTTCAAGAATCTGGGCCTTTTCTAAAAAATAAAACTCAAAATATTTCTATAATTAGGGGTTTAGGAGTAGTATTCAACCTAATATTAAATTATATTTTAATTACTAATTACGAGCCCTTATTGGGGGCGGCGATTGCGACAGCCATTTCCTACTTTATAATGTCTTTTCTTATATATTCTTGGAACAAATCTTTCTTTAATTTTCGATATAACTGGAAAATTGTTTTTATTATAATTATTTTTATGGCTGGTGCATGGCTAATATCCGCTCAGGGCCATATGCTAATTAAGGCCACCTTATTAGTTACATATATTGCTCTATATCCTCAAGTTCAAAAATTTTCCTCAAATGATTTTAGTAAAGGGATATGAATTTAAATTCTATAATTAGAGAAATTGAATACCAATACGATGTAGAAAAGATTGTTTCAAACAATATTCCTATATGGCAATTTCTTAGAAATATCATATCCGACCAACCCGGTGATGTAAAAAAAATAAATAATCTAAAAAAAGTATATTATTTAATAAAAAATAAAAATTGGGGCAACTATAGAGTTTCAAAAAAGTATAAATATGTTCTTTTTACTGATTTACGTGAAGAAGTTTTAGAAAATAACCAAAGGTTTGATAAAACCTCTCAAAATTTAATTGATCTCATTGTAGACGATTCAATTGTTGTTGTTAATCCTAGTGGAAAAATACACCCACATACCTCTAATTATAAATACAATCATATGAGCACATCTTTCTTTCATTATATTCGCTGGAAAAGAGGATTGGTGGGGTCAACTAAAATTGAAAATAAGAACGATTTACATCTAATTTTAAAAAAATACCATATTGATATAGATGTTAATTATTATAATCGTTTATTTTTCACATATGTTGATATTTTTTCTAATTGGCTAAAAGATGTTTCTCCGAAAGCTGTATTTATTAACTGCTACTATTCATTGTTTCATCAGGCTCTTATATTTGCTTGTAAACAAAAAAAAATAACCTGCATAGAAATACAACATGGTTTGATATCAAATTTTCACATACAGTATTCTCCTAAAAAATTTATTGGTAATCATACTATGCCCAACTTTTTATTAAGTTATAATGATTATGTAAAAACCCTAACAAATAAAAATTATATTAAACCTGAGAATATTGTTCCTGTGGGCCACTATTATCTTGAAAAAAAAATAAAGGATAAATGCAAAAATCATAGCCTGACTTCAGATAAATATAAAAAAATTATTGTTGTGTCTACACAGAACAGTCTGCAGAAAGAATTAATACAAAAAATTGAAGATGTAGCTAAAATTAAAGGAAATGTTTTGTTTATTATAAAAACTCGTGACAATAGGCAGGTAACTTCTATATATAAAAATATAAAAACCAGCAGTCAGAATATTTATAGCTTAATTAAAAAGGCAGACATGCATATATCCTGTTATTCCACTGTGGCTCTCGAAGCTTCTATGATGGGAACACCAACAATTCTTATCAATATTAATAATATGGCTAAATTATATTTTGATTTAATTATAAAAATATATAAAAATATAGAAATTTGTGATTCAACTAATGAGGTAATTGATAAAATAGATAATTGGTGTCCAGAAAAACCAGCTAATTTACCTTATGCTCTAAACAATAGAGAAAGAATAAAAAACTTTTTGGAGTCTATATAACGTGCTAAAAATTCTGTATGTATCTCCCGAAAATACTGTTGGGACTCTTTCAACTTGGAAAAAATTTCATGAATCAAGGGGCAATAAATGTGATTTTATAACCTTCTACAAAACACCAAATGAATTTGATTCGGGAATTTGTTTGAACTTGCCACTTATATCAAGCGATAGGTTTTATAGAAATTTGAGGAGCTTATATTATAAAAACACTAAAAAATCCAAAGATGAATACTCTGCCAAGTCTGGATACCCTCCAACATGGGAAGCAAATTCATTATTTGAAAAAATGTTTTTTAGTTTTCGTGATTTTGTTTGGTCATTTAAAGTTGAAAAAGCTAACCGCAATCTTAACCTTTTAGATTATGATATTTATCATTTTGAATGGGGCTTGGATTTTTATAGGAATGCAAATTTTGCCAATAGATTAAAAAAGTTAAATAAAAAAATAATTTGTACTTATCATGGTCAGGATATGAGGACGCGTGGGGTTATAAAAAATATAGACAATATATCTGATTTAAATTTTAGTAGCGAGTTGGATCTTTTATATAAGCATCCTAATTTAAAATATATGTTTTTGCCTATTTCAATTTCTTCAACACTATCTTATAAAAAAACTAAAAAAAATATAAAAATATGTCACAGTCCTACAGATCGACACTACAAAGGAAGCAACCATATTATTGAAATCTGTGAAAAAATAGCGCTTGAAAAACCAGATGTAGAATTTAAATTAATTGAAAACATGTCTCATCATGAGGTTATTAAAATTAAAGAATCTTGCGATATACTAGTTGATCAGATTGGAGATTCTGGTGGGTGGGGTTATGGTATGAACTCTGTTGAATCAATGAAGCTTGGGTTATGTTGTTTATCTGAAATGAATACCAAGTGTAATCAGTTTTTTAGAGGCCACCCCTTTGTCAATATAAACAAAGATAATTTAGATCTAAACTTGCGAAAGCTGATAAAAAACCCCTTACTGATTGATCAATACAAACAAAAATCTATTGATTGGGTAAAAAAGAAGCATTGCGTTGAAAATGTTGGAAATTTCTTGTATGAAAATTATAATGATATATTAAATGAATCATAAGGTCTCTATAGTTATACCTGCTTATAATGCAGAATTAACAATTGAAAAATGCGTTCGCTCAATAATACGTAGTGTTAATAATACAGGCAATCCCGGAATTTTTAAGATTATTGTCATTAACGATTGTTCAACTGATAAAACAAAAAACATAGTCTCTAACCTTTCGGGTGTAAAAGTAATTAACCATGAAAAAAATCTCGGTCTATCCTCCGCTCGTAATTCTGGAATTAGCCATTCTGATTCTAATTATATTATTTTTATTGATTCTGATATTGTGATATCTAAAAACTGGGTTGATAGTATGTATGAAAGTATACGCGGCCATAAAGACATTGTTGGCGTTACTGGCAATATAGATTCAGAGCCAAATAAAAAAATATCTACTTTAGATAGGTATCTATTTGGAAATTTTAGAGGAGTGAAAAATTTAAAAGTTGATACACCCTTAAGTTATAAGTTTTTTGTTTTTAGCAATACCATTGTTAGACGAAAAATTTTGGATGAAGTAGGTTTGTTTGATGAGTCTTTATCTAAATATGGAGGCGAAGATACAGAGCTTTCAATACGTATATCAAAAAAAACCCCAACCGGACTACGAAAATTAAAAAAAGCTAACTCTTACCATATTACACAGAAATCTATTGACCAATATCTAAATGATATGTTTATTTATGGGCAATATAATTTTCATCAAATTATTGAAAAACATCCTGAATATAAAAATGATTTAGGCTATCGTTGGGCTTTTTCATTTAAGGGACAGATTTTTTTTAATGTCTTTAGCAGATTTTTATTAAAAAAAATTTTTAAGGTGTTAAAGCACCCTTTAATAATTAAGTTTTTTGTTATTGACTCTTTTGTTAGGGGGGTCAGAAATAAAGCTTAGCTATACAACATATTTTCCTGATTGAAAGTCTATCTCTGTTGCTTCTTCCCAATCATTTGAATCAACTACAACATCTTTGGTTTGCTTGGGTATTAAATTAATTTTTACCATTTTGGGCATTGAGACTGGTTTTTCTTTTCTATTCAGAGATATGGTTAATACAACCAGGGAAGATAGAATTAAAACGACTCCAGAAGCTATACCTGTTAAATCAAAATTATAAAGAGTCTTGTGTCCAATTGCCATTGGCTCAAATCCGTATATTGCTAGTACTGAAATTGAAACTAAGAAAAAGCATAAAGACAAAATGTATCCTAGCATTTTGGTAGATAATGATTTTGTTATTATCCCGTAAGCATTTATAAATATTAACGGCAAGGTTAGGTATATAAGCGCAATCAAAAAATCTTGATTAAGCGTTGATGATATAAAAAAGCCAACTCCAATACCAAAAGCGCTTAACATAAGAATCCAGTGTAATATAAATGTTATAGGTATATTCATATCTATTTATCCATTTGGGACGTAAAATATAAAGTATTAATTTAAAACAACCAAACAAATCGTTTAAATTAACCATTGGAAAAAGAACAATGCGTTTAAAATATTTTATTATAGCTGGAGAATCGTCTGGGGACTTGCACGGAAGCCTTCTAATGCGGCATATGCGAGAGATAGCACCTGACGTTCAATTTGAAGGCATTGGTGGCAATCTTATGCTTAATCAGGGTCTAAAAAGTTTTATCGATATAAAAAAAATGAATGTAATGGGCTTTGTCGAGGTGTTAAAGAAGTATTCTTTTTTTAAGTCTGTACAGGTAGATACATTAGAACAAATAAAATTGGGAAGCTTCGATGGAATTATACTAATTGATTATCCCGGGTTTAACCTTAGGCTTGCTAAAAAAATAAAAAATGTTTTTCCTGAGCTGCCAATTCATTACTACATAAGCCCTCAAATATGGGCCTGGAAAGAAGATAGAATAAAAATTATACAAAATTTCATTGATCAAATGATTGTTATTTTTTCGTTTGAAAAGGATTGGTATTTAAAAAGAGGCGTAGATGCGGAATTTGTTGGACACCCCTTTTTAGATATATATGATAATGTTGATAAGGATTCTGTACGCCAAAAGTTGGGACTTGATAAAAATAAAAATTATATAACTCTTTTTCCTGGTAGCCGCTTACAGGAGATTAAAAATCATCTTCCCCCAATGCTTGATGCTATTGGCGATAGTTTTTTTGATGATTTTGAGTTTTTGCTCGGCAAGGCCAGAGAATTAGATGAAATTAGTTTACATCGGCTTGGCTCTATGCAAAGAGTTCATATTGTTGATAAAAATCCAGAAGATGCGTTAATTGCTTGTGACTTTGCCTGGGTTGGCTCTGGATCAAGCACTCTTCAGTCTGTTGTTTTTAATACTCCTTTTGTTCTTCTATATAAAACTTCCTTTTTATCTTGGCTTATAATGAAAAATTTTATTAAGGTTAAATATGCGGGAATGCCCAATATCATACTGGACAAACCATTAATTCCGGAGCTCTTACAAGAAAACTTGACTACTGAAAAAATTATTGTCGAAACAAAACGGTTTTTCAACGATACTACATATAGGGATAATCTATATAATGGCTACAAGGATATTATGAAACAGCTGGGTGGGCCTGGGGCTAGTAATAGATCTGCTAATTTAATTATTAACTATGTTAAAAAAGATGTTAATTAAATATGTCATATTAAAATTTGTTTTTTTTGTTGTTCGAATTACTAGTTCATGGACATATCACGGTACAGAGACTTTTCGTGAACTAATACGCTCTGATCGGCCGGTTTTAATTTGCGTTTGGCATGGGTTTTTTATTTTCCCAATGAATTTTTTAAAAAATTATTATAGGGAAACAAAAATTGTTTCAAGCACTCACCCAGACTCTATGGTTTTGGCTAAAGTTTTAAATGATTATGGCTTTACCCTAATAAAGGGCTCTAGTACCCGTGGAGCTCAAAACGTTATTAAAGAAATGATGAAAAGCTTAAAGGATAGCAATTCTATTGTTGCAATTACAAATGATGGCCCAAAGGGCCCTGCTCGAATTGCTAAAGGAGGTGCAATTTCTTTGGCTAAAAAGTTCAATGCAAAATTGGTCTTCATTTCTGGAAGGTCCAATAATTATGTAAAGCTAAAAACATGGGATAGCTTTATAATGCCTAAGCCCTTTTCTAATAATGAAGTATATATAAATGAAATCAGCTGCCCAAATGAAGAAAGCAGCGCAGATATTGGAAAATATATGTCTGATAAAATGAATGAAATTCAAAATAATATAGATTCAAAAAAACTATGATTAATTTATTGTTTTTGATTTTAGTTAAAGCAAGAAATTGGCTATATGACAATGGGGTTTTTCACATATACAAATCGCGGTTACCCGTAATATCTGTTGGCAACATAACTGCGGGGGGCACTGGAAAAACTCCTTTTGTTTTGTATTTAACAAAAACTGTACTTGAAAAGGGATTGAGGCCATTAATTATATCTCGGGGATATAAAAGAGGTTCGTCTGGTTTGTTTTTTTTTAATTGGAGAATTTTAAAAAAAGAAAACCTTGGGCCTGCTTTTGTTGGAGATGAGCCTTATTTAATTTCCAAAAAAATTCCTGACGTAGATATTATAGTAAATAAAGATAGGGTTGCCGCTGTTAAGTTTGCAGAAAATTTAGATGTTTCTTACGATGTCATAATACTTGATGATGCTTTTCAGCATCGATCAATAAGCCGGGATTTAGATATTTTATTAATAAACACACATCAAGACCATAATAACCTGCTACCTAAGGGGCTTTTGAGGGAGCCCTATAAAAATATTTCTAGATCAGACTGTATTGTTCTTACAAAAAACAATCCAAAATTTAGTTTAGGAGATATAAATAATCTAAATATACCTGTTTTTGAGTGTGAGGAGTTTTATAGTTTATCTAAAAACAAAACTGAGGGTGTTGGTTTTTGTGGAATTGGAAACCCTGATTCATTTTGGAAGACCCTTGAAGCTCTTTCTGTTAAGCTAGATAGAAAAATAGAGTTTGAGGACCATCAAAACTACAGCTCTAGCTCTATTAAAGAAGTTGAAGACCATCTTGTTGAAAATAAAACTTTTTTTACCACAGAGAAGGACTGGGTTAAGCTGCCTAAAGATTTTATAAAAAAATATGATGGGGTCTTTGTTAAAATGGATGTCAAAATAAAAAGTGGTGCGTTTAATAGTTTAATAGATAAAATATGCTGACCGCCCCAATTGATTATTTTATATCAGACACATTTATTGCTTTTAAAATGAGTGAAGGTGTGGAGCTTTCGATATCTCTAAAAAAACTACGACAGGCTTGCCCTTGCGCTCATTGTAATGGCGAAAAAGATATTTTTGGTAATATTGGTGGCAAACTAGACAACAGTCTAGTTGATCGATCATTGGTATTGAATAGAGTTAAGCTGGTAGGGGCCTATGCTATTAGATTTTTTTGGAAAGATGGACATTCTAGTGGAATTTATACTTTTAAACACTTAAAGGATTTAAGTGATTAATATAAAACATATTATTTGGGACTGGAATGGGACTCTTGTTGATGATGGCTGGCTTTTCACTGAGCTAATAAATATTGTTTTAAAAAAAAGAGGATTAAAAGAAATAGCTTTAGAAGATTTCAGACAAAAATTTTGTTTTCCTCTAGAAAAATATTATCAAAGGCTGGGCTTTAATTTCGACATTGAGCCATATGATGTAGTCTCGCTGGAGTTTGTTAAGCTTTATGATAAAAATAGGTTTCGAGCCGCTATGCACTCTAACGCTATTCCTCTTTTAAAATCAATCAATAATCTTGGAATAAAAAATTATCTTCTATCTGCTCAAAATGAGTCTTCTTTATTAGAAATGGTTGATTTTTATAAGGTTTCTGATGTGTTTGAGAAAGTTATGGGGACAGATAATGTGCATGCTCGCGGAAAAGAGCGCCTTGGAAAAAGTTTAATAAGAAGTATTGGGGCAAATAATGATGAGGTTTTATTTGTTGGAGATACTAATCTAGATATAAAAATGGCAACAGATGTAAATGCTATGATTGTTGCCGCAACATATGGACATCAGTCCAAAAACCGCTTTCCCAATCAAAAAAATATTATTTTTATAAAAGATTTTGATGAATTTTTTGATTTACTTCCTCTAAAATCTTTGGGCTGTCTGTAAACACTCCATCTATTTTCTTTAAAATCAGCCTCTCTAGTTTTTCTTTATTATTAACTGTGTAGACTATTACCTTCATTCCCTTTTTGTGTATTTTCTGTACAAGTTTTTTACTTACTATTCTATGATACATGTGAATTGCATCGGGCTTATAATATTTTAACACTATAGAATATAGATTATAAAACTTTAAGTTTTCTTCTTCCCAAATCCACGCAGTGGGAAAGCGGTCGTCTATTTTTTTTGCTTCTTTTATAATGTTTGGGTTAAAGCTTGATATTATAACATTGTCAATTAGATTAAGCTCTTTTAGTATTTTAATTAGGTCTTTAACGGCTGTAAAAGATATTTTTCCCTGATCTTTAACTTCAATATTAATTTTGGTCATGTGCCCTATCGATATTAATATATCTTTTAAAATAGGGAGGTCCTTTATTTTTTCGTAATTAACGCTTGAAACGGGGTATTCTTTTTCACTTGAGTCGATTTTCAAAAAGGTGTCATGATTTACAATTAGCTTTCCATCTTTAGTCGACACTATGTCAAGCTCCACACCATCAAAGCCTAAATCTATTGCTTTTTGAAACGACCTCAGCGTATTTTCTTTTTGTAAAAAGGGCACGCCCCTATGGCCGTAAACAAAAAAAGTTTCATTATAAATTTTATGATGGTTGTAAATTTCCATTTTTAAATCTGTTTAGAAAGCATAATTTTAAAATTAATTAATAAAATATAATTTAAACATAATGTTAATAAAATGTTGATAAAATCGAATGAAAAATGAAAATTGGAATAAAACCCTACTTTATATAAAAGCCAAAATTGAAGACACTGCGTTTCAAACATGGTTTGAGGGGATTGAGGTAAGCATGGTTGGCAACGACACCATAACCTTATTAGTCCCGAATAGGTTCCACTATGAGTGGCTAGAATCTAAATATCGACACCTTATTCATGACGCGTTAAAAGATTCTTTTGGCAAGTCTTATGTTGTGAACTATAGTGTTTTATTAACTGAGAAAAGCGCTGATGAAATACCTAGCTTTAAGAAGAAGGAAAATAATATTATTCCAAAGGGTTACAATCGATCTTCAAACTTAAATAATAGATACAGCTTCGAAAACTTTATTGAAGGAAAGGGAAACCAGTTTGCAAGGGCTGCAGCTATATCTGTAACTGATAAGCCTGGACAAACTCTTTTCAACCCTCTATTGATATACAGCTCTCCAGGTCTTGGAAAAACTCATTTAATACAGGCTGCCGGCAATCACATGGTAAAAAAAAATAAAAGCTTTAGAGTGTTATATATTACTGGAGAAAAATTTATGCTGGACTTTATTAGCTCTATTCAAAGAAATAAGTCTTCAGAGTTTACAAAGTTCTATAGGAATACAGACATGCTTTTGCTTGACGATGTTCATTTTCTGGAAGGTAAAGAGCAAACTCAAGAGCAGTTTTTTCATTTATTTAACGATCTTTATCAAAGAGGAAAGCAAATTATTTTAACAACAGATAGGCACCCAAGAAATTTGGTGGGATTAAAAGAAAGGTTAGTTTCTCGTTTTCAATCTGGCCTGATTGCAGATATACAACCTCCTGATTTAGAAACAAGAATTGCAATTATTAGAAACGATGCAAAGCATAATGGCCTTGATCTTGACTACTCTATAACAGAGTTTATTGCCAACACAATTAAAAAAGATGTCAGAATAATGAAAAGTGTTTTAATTAGGCTTCAGGCTTTGTCTGCTTTAAAAAATATTGATATAAGCATGGATTTGTGTAGACAGGTTATTTCTGAAAATTTTGGCTATGACACAGTTCAAAGAATTACTCTTAAACAAATACTTAGCTATGTTTGTGAAAAACAAGAAGTCAGTAAGGCCAAAGTTGCTGGAAAGGGGAGAAGTCAAGAAATAGCGCTATCAAGACAAATTATTATGTTTTTATCAAGAGAGCTAACAAGCTTGTCTTTAAAAAAGATAGGCCTAGAGCTGGGAAAAAGAGACCACTCTACTGTAATTCATGCATGTAAAATTATTGAAGAAAAGGTAGAAAAAGACCCCTCTTTTAAAAAATTAATTGGAAAGTATAAGCATGAATTAAATAAATTTAAACTTTAGTGGAGATATTTTTATGTCAAGAATAATAGTAATTGATGACGATGAGAAGCTGTCTGGCTTAATTAAGGACTTCTTGGAGCCGTATAAGTTCCAGGTCACTTGTTTTTCGCACCCCGAAGTCGCCCTGGCGAAATTGAAGTCTTTAAAGCCAGAGCTAATTATTTTAGATATTATGTTGCCAGACATGGATGGATTTCAGTGTCTACGAAAAATTAGAGAAAGCCATCAAACTCCGGTTATTATGTTAACGGCAAGAGGTGAGGTTTCTGATAGAGTGGTGGGCCTAGAGCTGGGCGCAGACGATTATTTGCCAAAACCTTTTGATCCGAGGGAGCTTTTGGCGCGAATTCAATCTATTTTACGAAGAACGCAGTCTCCTGGACAGCTTGTTGAAAAACTAGACTTTAAGGGGCTTCATATAGACAAACTAAAGCAGGAGGTCTTATTAAATAACGAAACAATTACTCTTTCAACAACCGAATATGAGGCTTTGCTTTTATTTGCAGAAAACCCCGGGCGAGAGCTAGACAGAGAGTTCTTGGTGGAAAATTTAAGAGGGATAAGGTGGCAGTCTTATGATAGGTCTATTGATGTTTTAGTGAGCAGGCTCAGAGTTAAGCTTGGAGATAATTCTGATCAAATTAATTACATCAAAACCATACACGGTGTTGGGTATATGTTTATTGGGGAGCCTAAAAATAAATAAAAACTTCATAGATCAGATTCGTTCGAATCTTTTTTTAAAAATAATTCTTAGCTTTGTTGGGTTTGCTTTATCCTTAATTATTTTTCTCGTTATATATACTTTTTTCGAATCAGAAAGGGCGCGTGATTTACGTTACGAAACACAAGATATTCGTGCCGATTTTAACAATCTTTACTATCTTTCAAAGGCAGTTTCAAAAGGAGGGGCGCCAGAAGATATTGTTAATGACTTTATAGCTTCCGACTCTACCAACTGGAGCATTCTTGTTATAAAAAATGATACAGATTTAATTATAGAGCATCATAAAGATAATTTTTTGAATTTTTCAGATGAAGATATAAAAGATTCTCTTAAAAATAAATTTTATTCTTATTCTGACTTCAAATATTTAGGTATGGAGCTAGGGTATGAAGATGCGACTCTTCCTAGCGGGATTGAAGAGGCCGTTGGGGGGTTTTGGCAGGTTGGAGAGAAAGACAGTATTGAGCTTAGTGCGGATTTTATAAAGCAAGTAAAAAACGATTCAACTCAATATAGGTATTTTTTCATTTCCAATGAACCGCTTGAGCCTGAGGTTATTTTTACTTTTGCAGACCTTTTAAAAAGCGTGTTTTGGGGTGCGGCTGCTATAATTATTTTTATTTTAATTATGTACTATTATATCTGGAATA
>CEQY01184517.1_pt1 | contig 13581 bp, 10 predicted proteins | sample 361391 | NCBI WGS metagenome assembly CEQY01 (sample SAMEA2621075, study PRJEB7988) | marine metagenome | isolation source: saline water (ENVO:00002010), including | reverse complement strand
AATTTATATAGACCCATATCTTATCCTCTCTATCAACTCTATAAAAAACATACTACCGAGAACAATCTTCGAGGAAGACAAAAAATAGAATTTCTCCTTCGCTTTTTACAAGACTATCCGTATGGACTGATACCTCCAAATTTTAATGGTCGCTTTGTTAACGGACTTTTACCTGTATCAGAAATATTCAAAACTGGTTGGGCGGATTGTGACTCTAAGTCTCTTCTGATGGCTACAATTTTATCCTACGATCCTGATTTTCAAAAAAGATTGGCCATGATAGGAGTCCCAGGTCACGCTCTTCTAGGGATACAGGGTATTCCTAGGCCATATGAAAAGTATGTCAGCTATCTTGGCAGAAAATATATTTATGCTGAACCTGTAGGCATTGTGCGAACTCCCTTTGGAAGAACTAATAGCCCCTACACGAGTTCAATCCAAGTCTATCCTTTGTCAATTTTTGACTACGGAGAAACGCCCCAGCAGAATCAGCCAGTCGAAGCATCTATCCAAGTGGGACTGTCAGAAAAAGATTGCCCTGAAAGTGCATTTCTTTTGAAGTATGACCTCCCTGATGGAACTAAAAAACAACAATGTGTTCTTTCTAAGGCCGGCAAAATCATTAATCACGGCCCATCAATTATTTTTGACTCCAATGGAGAGATTAAAGAAAAATCAGTATTTGAAATGGGTACCAAGATCTAAATAAACAATGAGGTGATTACTCTAAAAAGACATGCTGCTTAAGTGCTTCTAGTGGAATCATGGCAAGGGTTTCTTCATGGGTGGACTCTAACTTAACTGGGCATGCGTGCCCCGCTTTATAAGCATCTAGCCATCGACTGGCACATAAGCACCAATGATCCCCTGGGTTTAATCCATTAAAATGAAATCTAGGATTTGGAGTTAATAGATCATTTCCTTGCTCCTTAGAAAACTTTAAAAAGTCCGCGGTGACAACACAGCATACTGTATGAATACCAGTGTCATTATGATCAGTTTTGCAGTAGCCGTCTCTAAACCAGCCAGTCATAGGATCGCACCCACATATTTTTAAGTCTTCTCCGTAAACATTTTTGGGTGATTGTTCCATTAGTTTCTCCTAGCCCCCACCCTAACCATAAAGATTCTAATAAACTAATAAAAAAGTGAGGTCTAAGAACAATTTAAGCTTGCAACCTAATTTCAGTAAGCTAAAAGCGATTTAAGTAGTCTTTAAATATCTTTGCCACATCTCTGGATTCTATAAAATGATCATGAGGTGCGTCTACATAGTCCACTTGTATTTCACCTTTAATATAATCCTCCCAACCCAAAAATTCCTTTGAGTATATTCCAGCTTCTTTTTTGGGGATACGAATTAAATACATCTCGCCCAGATAAGAACCAGGTCGATATCGTTTAAGAGCAAGAAAATTATAAAACTCAAGTAAGGCGACTCTTAGATGCATGGGCATTGGCTTATCAAAAAATCTGTAAATAATATTTACTAATGCCAAAAATCTTCTCCTCAATTGATCCCAACCAAACGTTCGAAAGCTTTTTTCTTCTTGTCTGCTTTCGGCATCAACCTTACTTCTTTTACGTTGGGGTACAGATGTATCAAACATGATTAAAGAGGCAACTTCTAACCCGCGCATTCTCATAAGCCTGGCAACTTCAAATGCGATAAGTCCCCCTAAACTTCCTCCCACCAAAAAGTATGGGCCTCTCTTAGATATCTCTAAGATTTGTCTTAAATAATTTTCGGCCATAGCCTCAATTGAGTACGACCTGAGATTATAGCCATCGACTCCAGTTGAGTTGACACCATAGACTTCGAAATCAGTTAGCTCTTCTGCAAAAATTCTATAGTTTAGAGTATTGCCTCCGATAGCGTGAAAAAAGAAAATTTTCTTTTTATCTTTGACACTATTCATTGCAATAATATTTTTAAAGTCTCTTTGTTTGCCTTTTTTAAGAGCTTCAATTTCGGCTGCAAGTAAAGTTAAATTAGGATATTCATAAAGCATTGATAATTCTAAATTGAGTTCAAACTCTTTAGCTATCTTTTGAAAAACGCTAGCTGCAGCCAAAGAATTTCCACCTATCATGAAAAAGTTATCCTCTAAATAAACTTGAGGTAGTTTCAATTCTTCTTGCCAGATACGGGCGATAGTCTTCTCGAACTTAGTCGTAGGTTTCGTCGAAATTTCTTCAAGTTTTACTCTCTCATCCATAGGATTCGGTAGAGATTTAGTATCTACTTTACCATTAAGAGTCATTGGAATTTTTTCGATCAACATCAGAATATCGGGGATCATATACTTAGGGAGCTTCAATCCAATGGAATCACGAATCCACTGTTCATTTAATTGAGGATTTTCACTTTGAATATAAGCAACTAATTTTTTATCTCCCTGTATATCTTCCCTGACTGTAACAACGGCCTGATTAACTCCATCTAAACTTGAAAGTTGAAACTCAATATCTCCCAACTCGATCCGAAAGCCACGGACCTTAACTTGATGATCTAGACGACCAAGACAAATTAAATCTCCCCAAGAGCTAACTCTTCCCTGATCCCCCGTTCTGTAGAATCTTTCGCCATCAAATTGAATAAATTTTTCAGTCGTCAATTTTTCCCGGTTGAGATAGCCCTCGGACAGACCTGCTCCCGAGATTAAAATTTCACCCACTGCTCCCAATACCTTTTCATTTAAATTATAATCTGCAATCCTAATTTTTGTCCCCAAAATAGGTTTTCCCACGGTTATCAACTCCTTTGGATCCGAGATCCTCTTGCAAGTCGACCAAACTGTGGTTTCTGTCGGCCCATACATATTCCAAAGACTTTCAGATTTAGTGAGTAGAGATTCGATTATCTCACGAGGTAATTTTTCGCCCCCACACAAGATTTTTAGGTTCTCTTTTCCTTTCCAACCAAAATTTAATAGCAACCTCCATGTAACAGGGGTTGCCTGCATGAGGGTTATATTATTCTCATCTATAAGTGAACTTAGCTTTTGAGGATTCTTAGCCTCTTCGGTAGAGCATATGTAAAGACTTGCTCCTACTTTTAGGGGGAGAAATAGTTCGAGTATTGAGATATCAAAAGAGATTGTCGTTACAGCTAGTAGTCTATCTTTTTGATCCATTCCAGGAGTTAAATGCATTGACTCCAAAAAATTATTTAATTGAGAAAATCCAATTTTTACTCCTTTTGGATTTCCTGTGGTCCCGGAAGTATAAATAATATAGGCAAGGTCTTCTGGATTTGGGTTGATTAATTTGAAATCACCTACCTTAGAGAAATCACTTTCCTTTGAATAGACTTCAAATTCATCTAAGTCCTCTATAATAAAATTCAAACCGGAATCTTGAATAATAAAATCTAGCCTTTGTTGAGGAAACGAAGTGTCCAAAGGCAGATAGGCGCACCCACTTTTCCAAATTCCCAGAAGCACAATGAGAAGCTCTTTTTTTCTTTCAAGTGCAACACCTACGATATCTCCTCTATTTAACCCTTTTCCCTGCAGAAATTGGGCAAATTGATCAGAGCGCTGCTCCAGTTCTCGGTAGCTGAGACCTTTGGAAGCTTGATCATAAACAGCAATCTTATCAGGAAACTTTTCACAATTTTCTCTCAATTGATCCAGAAAATCTTTTTGTAAAAAATTCTCATCTCTTTGAAAAAATACATTATTCAATTCATCTTGATAGGAATTAGTTCCTAAATCGCAATACTCACTTTCTGGTTGCGAAATAAGGTGATCAATAATTGATAGATACTCTTTTTGCATTAACTCGATGGTTGATGGCTTAAAGAAAGTCTTTGGATATTGGAAACCACCTTCAATGCCATCTCCATCTACAGAGATCCATAGGTCTAATTGGCTTTGTGAGATTCCATTATTATGGTGAATACGCTTCATAGAGACCTTATCAATCTCGAAGACTCTACTTCTAAAATCTTGATACATAAAAAAGGCTTGAAAGCCGACTCCATCGAGGGGAAGTTTAGCAAGCTCCCTGGCCTTCATTGAATTTTCTTGATAGCTCTCTAGAAGCCTGAGAAAGCTCTCTCCCGTATTTAAACGACAAGGATATATTGAAGTTCTTACATAGAATCCTAATGATAGTAAATCCTCCCGAGAGTATCTCCCCAAAACAGGACTTGCGATATTAAACTCTCTATTGCCAGAATAGCGGTATAATAAGACTGAAAAACAAGCGTGTAGAAAATCAAATAAACTAAATTTTGAGCCTTCGCAGAATTGTTGGAGATCTTCGAATTTATCTGAACTCATCTTAAAGTGGGACATATTCGATAGGTTCGAAAAATCAGAATTTGCTGGAAAATCGGAAGAAAGATTTAGTTTCGTTTGTCCTTCATAAAAATGGTCGACTTCACTTTCTTTGAAAGACTTAAAGCTTTCCAGCTTTTTTTGATAATTTTCATAACGAGAGGGACTAAGAATGGGAAGCTTAGGCTCAAGATCCTGTTTCAGAGCCTCATAAACTTTCTTAAGTTCTATTAAAAACTGAGTTGATGAAGTACCATCCCAAATAACATGATGAATATTAAAATAGACTATAGTCTGCTCAGGAAGATCAATAAGAAAAAACCGATAAAGTCCATCAGACCTTAAATCAAAACCTTTTTCCATATCTTCTTCGATAAAGCTTTGATATTGATCCTTATTTTGAAAAGACAGAGTGACTACCGCATTAGAATCGACTGAGCCAAGTTTAAAATCATATTGGTTAGTGTCAATTTTAACTTTAAAAATATCATGCCGCTCAAAAATAAATTTCAATGATTTTTCAAGTAAGTCCAGATCCAAGTTTGAGCGAAAGACACAAGAAAGGGGGATAGAAAAATAGCTTTTCGACTTTTTTGAAAGCTCTTTTATAAGAATAAGTCTTTGTTGTGGGTTTGCTCGCAAAATTATCCTTCAAATAGCATTAACATGAACGTTTCTTAAGTATATAATTAAATATCAAGGAATAGAATCATGAAAAGAGTAAGAATTGGCTTGGACATTTTAGGATTTTTCTTATTGGCTTTCAATTACCTGATGATTTTGGTCTTTATTTTTAGTAAATGGCCTAAATATTGGGAGCACATCAATTACGAATACTCACACCTTACTTGGCTTTCTAGCCTCAATCTAATTCTCATCTCGCTTTTTTGCTTTCTCGCCTATATCCTTGAAGCTACCCCAGTCAAAAAGACAAAGCTCTTAGGCTGGTTTCAGCAAAACTTATTAGGTTTTCTGTCTGCAGGTTTTCTCCTCCTTGCTTTAGATGAGAAATTTCAAATCCATGAGAAGCTAAGAGAAAGGATTTTTATTCCTAACCAAGTAGGAACAGATATTCCCGGTATAGGAGCTGGTGATTTTTTGCATCTTTTTATTGCTATTTTAGGACTTTCGATAAGCTACTTTATTTATCAAAAATTCAAAGGCATAAGACTCTCCCAGTATTTTTTTATAGGAGCCTTGCTCTCCGGTCTGGGCAGTGTACTCATGGACGTCACTTCTCCTGTTATCAGAAATGACTCTGAATTATCACCATCAGAGTTACAAGCAAGTATTGATCATCAGTTTATAGAGGAACTCATAGAAATTAATGCCATCATTTTCTTTTTAATGGCATTCTATCTTCTTTTTTCATTTCGACTAAAAAATAAATCGATGGAGTCATAAATGGATTCACTAGACAAATTTAAAAATATTCTCAGTAGTTTAGACGAACTCTTTTTAAGAAAAGACATTCAGAAAGTTTCAAATTCTGATCACCTAATCAATGACCTTGGATTAGACTCACTAGCTCGAGTCAGTATAGTGTTTGAATTACAAGAGGAGCTTAATCTCAATATAGAAGAATCCGAAGCCTCTCAGTGGAAAACAGTTAAAGATATTTTAAAAGTAATTGAGAAATCACATTGAAAAAGATAACTCTCAACCTCACCAATAGTAACCCTGAGCACGCTCCGCCTGAAAAATTTGTAAAGACTTTAGAAAATCATTTTTCAATTCACGATTTTAACATTATGACATCTTTGGAGAACAAAGATCTTTTAACAGATGCAGACTATATTCTTGGTTGGGCACTACCTATTGTCTTCCTCAAAAGAAACTTAAATCTCAAAGAAATATTCTTATTTTCGTCTCAGGTTCCCGAGAGTTACCTTAAATTAAACACCACAGTTATAGATTCAAAAGGTGTTAATTCTCAGTTTGTCGTAAACTATATAAAAGAGGCCCTCCCTTCGAATTGGTCTAACAAAAATATCCTTATTTTGGGCAAAGGACATATAGGAAGCTTACTTGATTCAAACCTACAGTCAAAAAAGGTAAGAGTCCTCACTCGAAGTCCTAAAAAACCAAACGAATCTAATTATTCTCATTTCTCTCGAGAGATCTCCCAAGCAGATATTATAATCCCCACTCTGAGCTTAAGTCGTGAAACCTCAAAGCTCTTCAGTCAAGAAGACTTTTTTTCACATCTCAAAGCAGACGTGAGAATCATTAATACCACTCGAGGCAAACTTATTGAAGAGGAACTCATCTATAAGTTTTTCAGCACCCATGAGAAAGCCTTTTATCATACCGATGTTACTGACCCGGAACCTTATCCCTCACAAGGAATATTGAGAAGTTTAAAAAACTGTACTATCACAAATCATATCGCTGGCTTTGGTGAGGGATACTGGGAGAAACTTCTTGATAGAATTCTAGTCAAAACTCAAGACTGGATTTGATTTTAGATCTTTGAATTTTGCCCATCTCGGTGCGATCAAATTTTTGAATCGTAACAATTTTTTTAGGGATATGGCTTTCCGGCAGCTTTATTTTTAAGAATTCAAAAATTTTTTCTTGATCTACAGAGGGTATACTACTTTCTTCAAGAACCATAATAGGAACTTCACCATACATTTCAGAAGTAGCTCCTATAACTACCGCATCTACATTTATAGATTTCAACAATTGCTCTATCTCTAGGGGATTAATATTTATTCCTTGGTAAATAATAATATCATCTAGCCTTCCCGTTATATAGAGATTTTCCTCAACTTTCTCTACCTTGTCACTGGAGTCAAAAAATTGATTTTGATATTCAATTGCAGAATAAGGGGACTTTATAAGCAATCTGTCTGTTACCTTCCACTCTATTCCATCCAAAGCTAATCCTATCGGAATCCTCCCCACTCTCAAGCTATCAACTTTAAATGTACTCACTCTTGGTCCCATTTCGGTCAATCCATATGTATAAAATATTTCAGATTCTGGAAAAGCTTGTTTAATCGTTTCAAGATCTTCGTAGAGCAGTGAGGAGGAGCCAATACTTATTTTTCTAGGAGCTATAAGTTCTTGTGAATTTCGCTTTATAAATCTATTTAATTGTCGTAGCAGGCTCGGGGTTAAGTATAAAATATCGAATTTTTGCTTTTTCAGAATATTTAATACTTCTAAAACACTATCCGTTTCTTCTAAAAAATATGTATCACTCTTCAAATCTAAACTTGCCAGGATACCTACGACAATTCCAAAACTATGAGTAATAGGAAGGGGAAAGAGTACTTTCTCTCCTCCCCTTAGCCCTAAGCTCTTATTATGAGCCTTAGCATTGGCTAGTGCATTTTCAATTTTAAAAAAGTATGACTTTGGATCAGATGTTGTACCACTAGTACATAAAATATGGCCCAGTTCATTAGCGTCAAAATGACTCTTAATTTTTAGGATCATTTCTTCTTTGACTAATTTTGGTAGTTTGGAATTCACGACAATAGGTACTTCACCTGAATTCAAGATCTCTACATAATCTTGGATTAAATTCTTTCTACATTGCCCCTTCAAAGGACTGAATAAGCCGCGACCTTCTTTTAAACTCAATTGAAGTTTCATCGGAGAATCAAAATGATAAAAAGTCGCACTGTATATCATCGACTCTGATTATAACACGACCTTAGTGACCTTCAGAAGTATAATTCAATACATTAATTTTTTCGCATGTTTGAGATGAGGTATTTAAAAATCAGATAATGTCCTGGGAATATTGTATAAAAATATATCCGACCTTTGAGTGATTTAAACCTTACAGCAAAATAGCCTACTAGTTTTTGGGTCTGAGTGAATATTTCTCCGTAAAAAACAAAATTCTCTTCCTCATACCGTATAATCGCATGATCATTTGAAGCAAAATCAACTTCAAAGGGTCCAAACTCTTTTTCTAAATCAAACTCAGTTTTAAAACCAAACTTTTCAACAATATTATTTCTTATGTGTAATAAAGACTTAATCGCCCAAGGAAGTGTGTTTTTAATTTTCAGCAAACCTTCACGGACACTTAAGAACTCACCACTTCCCCAATAAGTTTCTTCAACGTGGGCTTTAAAAGGGGGTTTAAAGCTATCTGGGGTTTTGAATTCGTGACTAATCTGGAACATTTTATCATTATATACTGGTTCGATAATCAAGTACTCTTGTCTAATAAAAATATTCTCAATTCATTTGCTATGCGCTAACCTAAAAACCTCTATTACTGAAGGGTCATTATGATTAAAACAAGGTCTGATAATGCAGCGCTTGAAGTTGCTTGGTTTTCTGACTTATGCGGAGGAGATTATCGTAGATTAGGTCAAATGGACAGCGAACTTAGAAGTTCATTTGAACATTGCCGGGATATAGTTACAACAGCTGAAAAAAATGGGTTCGATAATATTCTACTTCCTTCCTCCTACCAAGTCGGTCAAAATGTATTAAGTTTCGCGAGCGCTATGGCAACTCAAACTAGCCATATGAATTTATTAGCTGCCATACGTATGGGTGAATATCATCCTCCCATGTTAGCACGCTTTATTTCGAGTCTAGATCATATGCTAAAAGGAAGACTCTGTATCAATATTATCTCGTCTGATTTACCGGGGGAGAAACTAGAGTCTGAACTACGCTACAGAAGGTCTAAAGAAGTTATTCAAATATTACAACAAGCTTGGACTAAGGAAGAAATAAAATTTCAGGGAGAATTTTATAAACTCAACCTTCCAACGGCTCCCATCAAGCCTTATCAACAAAACGGAGGTCCGTTATTATACTTTGGAGGGATATCTCCTGCCGCTCAGGAACTGTGCGCAGAGTTTTGTGATGTATTTCTCATGTGGCCAGAGACTATAGACCAAGTTGAGAAAACCATGCAAGAGATGAGTGATAAGGCAGATAAGTTTGGCCGTACTCTTGATTTTGGATATCGAGTGCACGTTATTGTGAGAGAGACAGAGTCTAAGGCACGAGAAGCAGCAAGAAACCTTGTCTCAAATCTTGACGGTGATAAAGCAAAAGAGCTCAAACATCGCTCGCAGGATTCAAAAAGTGCAGGAGTTTTACGTCAAGATGCCCAAAGAGAAAAAGCAGACTCAGAAGGATATATAGAAGAAAATTTATGGAGTGGGATCGGTCAAGGGAGAAGCGGATGTGGAAGTGCTATAGTAGGAGACCCAGATCAGGTTCTCGCTAAAATCAAAACTTATCAAAAACTCGGGATAAAATCTTTTATCTTTTCCGGTTATCCGCTGATTGATGAATGCGATCTATTTGCAAAGTATGTCCTGCCTGAAATTGAACAAACGAAACTTTCAATTGAGCTTGGAAGAACCCCAAAGGAGACACCCGAAACTCCTCTCACCTTTGGACCCAGGCATTAAGGAATAAATATGATGCGACAGAAAATTTCCTCAAATGGACCTACCCTTTCACGATTTGCCTTGGGTCATATGACCGTTTTTGAAGATGAAATGGGAGCCTCCGCCGATCGGATAAAAGAAAAAGTCGATACTTGCCTTGAAACTGGTATCACAACGATGGACCATGCAGATATTTATGGGAACTACCTGGCTGAAGAAGCCTTTGGAAAATTTCTTAAAGCAAATCCTTCATACCGAGATCAAATAGAAATTGTCACGAAATGCGGAATTTGTCTTTTAAGTGACGAGAGACCCTCTCACACCATAAAACATTATCGCTACGACAAAACCCATATTAAAGCTTCGGTTGAAAAATCATTAACAAATCTTGCTACTGAAAATATAGACCTTCTTCTTTTCCATAGGCCAAGCCCTATGCTTGATCCCTTAATCCTTTCTCAAGCCTGTGAAGAATTGAAAGCTGAAGGGAAGGTGAATTTTTTTGGAGTTTCAAACTTCACATCGAGCCAGTTTAATATGCTTTCAAAATTTGTCGATTTGCATACTAACCAAATTCAAGCTTCCCCATTATATTTAGATCACTTTTTAAATGGAGAATTCGATCTAGCCTTAGAAAATCAATTCTCACCCATGCTTTGGTCCCCTCTTGCAAGAGGAAGGTTTTTTAAGCCTCAAACAGAACAAGAAAGCAGATTAGTTGGTTGCCTTACTGATCTTTCTAAAAAGTATGATTGCCCTTTAGATGTCTTGATTTATAGCTGGCTTCTTAGCCATCCTTCAAAACCTCATATTATTTTAGGTACCAATAAAATCGAGAGGATAAAAAGCTCTTCTTTGGCCCTAAAAATAAGCTGGGATATTCAAGATTGGTTTGCAGTCTGGACTGCTTCTATTGGACAGGAGGTTCCTTAATGTTATCTGGTTTAGATTTTTTTATCTTTTTTTTCTCAATGGCTGCAGTAATGCTCATCGGTCTTCTTGCAGGGAAGGGCAAAGAGACAAGCTCTGAAGATTATTTTTTAGCTGGACGCTCTATTCCTTGGTGGGGAGTCGCTGGGTCAATTTTTGGAACAAATATCTCTGCCAATCATTTAGTGGGAATGATGGGTATTGGATTCTCGGTCGGATTTGCCCAAACTCATTTTGAAATCGGAGCTGTTATAGCTCTTCTTCTTTTAGGCTACGTCTTTCTTCCCATATTTCTCGAGTTAAAGATTTTTACGCTCTCAGGCTATTTAGAAAAGAGGTTTGGAGATACTGCCGGATTGATATATGCCTTATTGTCTTTCGTTCTCATCTTAGTACAGATGACTGCAGCCTATTATATAGGCTCAAGAACCTTGAATACTCTTTTAAGTTCTGATCTAGGCTATATTGGTGGTATTCTACTTTTGATTGGTATTTCTTGTACCTATACTATTTTTGGTGGACTAAAAGCTGTCGTTTGGACAGACGTTTTTCAATCTTCAGTTCTTTTAATTGCCGGTATTTTAGTTGCTATCTTAACCTTTAACCATCCCGAAGTTGGTGGATGGACAGGATTCATGGCAAGAGATGCTGCCCAAGCTGTACCAAAAATGAATCTCTATCTCGCTTCAGATCATCCGCAACTTCCCTGGACGGGAGTCTTCACTGGTCTTTTTATTATGCATATTTTTTATTGGGGTAATAATCAATACCTCGTTCAGAGAGCTTTAGCTGCAAAAAGCCTCACTCATGCCCGCTATGGTATGTTTGCAGGAGGTCTTTTAAAGCTACTCGTTCCCTTTTTCTCAATTGCAGGCGGTATTGCAGCTGCCCAGTTATTTAGTGCTATAGGTAAGCCTGATATTGCTCCGGATGATGCATTTCCCGAGCTCGTTAAATTGGTAGTGCCATTCGGCTATGGAATCATAGGTATTATTGCTGCCGGTCTTTTAGGGGCCATCATTTCATCCATTGACTCAATGATGAACTCAGCTGCAACTATTGCCACCATTGATATCTACAAAAAATATATTGATCCAGAAGTTTCAGAGAAAAAAATGGTTTGGATTGGAAGGGTTTGTATTATTACAATAGTGATAATCTCTGCGACTTTAGCAGTGTTAACCTATGATCCCACGGGAAAAACAAATTTCTTTTTAGTTGTATCAAGCCAAAGTTCTTATTTTACTCCAGGTATCGTCGCCGCTTTTCTTCTAGGCATCTTTAATAAGAGTATCACTCATCGAGGTGCTGTTATAGCAATTCTCATTTGTCCTATCTTTTCTTATCTTTTTGAATACCTCTACGATACAAACTTAGGCCAACTCTCTATTTTTAGTGAGTTATTTGGTGAAAAGATCAATTTCATGCATAGAGCTTTTGTGGCCTTTATCGTTTCTTTTACTTCTGCTTTCCTTGCTTCAGGAAAAGATAAAAATAACTCTCAATATACCTGGCACAATATGGTGGCCAATCCTGAGAGTTTAAATCTCGCCTTCAAGAAATTATGGGGAATAATAATCGGACTATGTGTTCTTGCCCTAGGCGCTTATTTTAATCTTCTTCCTCGCTGGGTACTAGGCGGTATTGCAACGATAGGGATTTTTTATGCATTCGCTTCTCATATCAAGCAATACCCAAGAGAAGGTTTAACCTTTATCGGTGATGATCGTTTCTATGCTGGTCTTTTGGCCGGACTTTCGGTCCTCATCCTCTTTTTGTTTTAATATGTGGTGGGATCAAGCAACACTCTATCAAGTTTATATCCGAAGTTTCCATGATTCTAATGGAGATGGTATTGGCGATTTAAATGGAATCAAAGAAAAGCTCCCCTACATTAAAGACTTAGGAGTCGATGGTATTTGGATAACTCCTTTTTTTTCATCTCCCGGGAAGGATTTTGGTTACGATATCTCCGATTATAGAGCAGTAGATCCCATTTTTGGTGATTTGAAAGATTTTAAAGATCTCGTTTCTGCCACTCATCAATTTGGTTTAAAGTTAATTATTGACCAAGCCTTTAGCCATACTAGTGACCAACATGAGTGGTTTCAAAAAAGCAGAAGACGTGAGCCAGGATATGAAGATTATTATATCTGGTGTGATGAAGTCCCCAATAATTGGCAAAGTATTTTTGGAGGTAATGCTTGGGAGTTCGATGAACTCAGAGGGCAATACTATATGCATAACTTTCTCAAAGAACAGCCCGACTTAAATTTTCACAATATTAAAGTCCAAACAGAAATTCTAGATATTATGAAATACTGGCTCGATCTTGGGGTTGATGGCTTCAGACTTGATGTTTGCAATTTCTATTTCCATTCGCAAGGATTGGAAGACAACCCACCTAGGCCTAAGAATTCTAAACCAACGGGAGGGAGCATCCTGGATAGTCCTTACCAACATCAATTGCATATTTTCGATAAAGACAGGCCTGAAAATTTAGAATTTTTAAAAAGAATGCGAAACCTAGCAGATCAATACCAAGATATTTTTCTTATGGCCGAGATTGCCTCAGACAATCAGCCAGAAGTAGTAAAGCAATATACAAGCCCCGGGCACCTTCATTCAGCTTATAGTTTTGAACTTTTGGTTGATAACTATTATCCAGGAATGATTGATGAAAAAGTCTCCGAGATTTTTTCTGATAATGAGCACCGAATTCCAAGTTGGTCACTCTCAAATCATGACGTGGTCCGAACAGCAACTCGCTTTGCTAATAATGATTTGGAACTCGCTAGAAAATTTATGCAAAAACTTTTAAGCCTTAAGGGAGTAGTCATTCTTTACCAAGGTGAAGAACTTGGATTTACTGAAAGTGATCTTGCCTATGAGGATTTAGTTGATCCGTATGGTCTTGCATTTTACCCTAAGTTTAAAGGCAGAGATGGCTGTAGAACTCCCATAGCTTGGAATGATAAAGATAA